>Ga0182011_10000038_pt1 | contig 95135 bp, 93 predicted proteins | sample 711E1DmetaG_FD_120481 | JGI IMG/M metagenome (GOLD analysis project Ga0182011, IMG submission 120481) | Permafrost microbial communities from Stordalen Mire, Sweden - 711E1D metaG | ecosystem: Environmental > Terrestrial > Soil > Wetlands > Permafrost | place: Sweden: Stordalen | collected...
GGAGACGGAGAGTTTCAGCCAGCCTCACGCCGAGATTATGAACGACTGGAAGCTGTCGGCGTCCCTCACGCTGCACAACACGCTCTTTTATTACTCGGGGGACGGGTACTTCGATTACGACGCGTCATGGGCCGACACCTCGATGCTCCGGATCGGCCAGAGGTACGGCATCCCGGCGTCGGCGAACCCGGCAAACGCGCTCGTGCGGGCGTTCGTCGGGAACGCCCAGTGGGGGTGGCTCCCCAGGCTGGAGATCGACCACGGGAACGGGGACCTCACCGTCGGTGCGGAGCTGAGGGTCCACCGTTCGACCCACTGGGGAAAGATCGAATACGCGGAGGGGCTGCCGGCGGGGTTCGATCCGGACTACCATTTTTATGAGTACAACGGCGGGAAGGACATCTTCTCGGTGTACGGACACGAGCTCCTCCGTCTCGCCGATGATATGACGCTGATGGCGGAAGCGCAGCTTGTACGGAACCGCTATCTGTTCACAAACGAGAAATACCTCGGCAACTCGTTCAGCGTCCCGTACCTCTTCCTGAACCCCCGGCTCGGCCTCAACTACAATATCGACGAAGCGTGGAACGGCTACATATCGTTCGCCTACACGTCCCACGAGCCGCAACTCACGAATCTGTACGAAGGGGAATCCTCCTCGTACGGGGCAACGCCGCAGTTCAACGCCGACACGACCGGGGGGGTTGTGAGGTACGATTTCAGCCGGCCGCTCGTCCGGCCCGAGCAGCTCTTCGACGGCGAATTCGGGCTCCGCGTCGCCACGACCGGCGCTGAAGGGTCCGCCACCGCGTACTGGATGGAATTCAGCAACGAGCTCGTCAAGAGCGGCCAGGTGGACATCTTCGGCGAGCCGGTGACCGGGAACGCGAGGAGGACGCGCCACATCGGTATCGAACTCGAAGGGGCGCTCCGCATCACTCAGGCATTCACGCTCAGCGCAAATGTCACGGCCTCCCGGAACAGGATCATCGCGTCGTCGTATTTTCTAAGCGGAAGTCCGCCGCTCGTGCTTGATGGAAATCCCATCGCAGGGTTCCCCGATCTCCTCGGGAACCTCCGCCTGACGTGGCGGACAGAAAGAGTGACGGCGTCGGTCCTGGGAAAGTACGTCGGTGCATTTCATACCGACAATTTCAACGATGAATCGAACACCACCGACGCGGCAGTCGTCTTCAACGGCGAGATACTGTACAGGTTCCCGCGCTTTGCGGGCATGGACCTGACGCTCCGGGGGGAGCTGAGGAACATATTTAACACGCTCTATCTCGCCGGGGGGGAAGGGAACACGTTCTTTCCCGCGGCGGAACGGAATTTACTTCTCGGCCTGAGCGTGCACCTTTGAAGACGTCCACAAAGACATCCGGGAAGACTTCCGGGAGATCATCCGCGAAAATTTTCCGGAAAACATCTGCGAGAACATCCGCCCCGCGCGTGCTTCTCCTCTGTAACGGGGAGCCACCCTCGCGGGGGCTCCTTCGCCGTTTCGCCGGGGAAGCAGACATCGTCGTCGCTGCGGATGGGGGCGCCAACGTCGCGCTCCGCTCCGGGCTCAGGCCTGACGTGATCATCGGTGACATGGACTCGATTCTCCGGACGACAAGGAAAAAGTTCAGCGACTCCCGCGTGGTCCACGTGAGGCGGCAGGACAACACGGACCTGGAGAAGGCCCTGGATTTCATTTCTGCGCGCGGACCGGCGGAGGTCGCCATCGCCGGGGCGACAGGGGGGAGGATCGATTTCACGCTCGGGAACCTCTCGGTGTTCTGGAACTACACCCGCACACTCGACATGACGTTCGTGGGGGATGGCTGGCGCGCGTTCCCCGTCCTCAGGCGCCGGACGGTGAAAGCCCCCCGCGGGGCGACAGTCAGCCTGATCCCGTTCGGCAGTTGCGCCGGTGTTTCGCTCCGGGGACTCCGGTACCCTCTGAAGGAGGCCTCGATGCGTGTCGGCGAGATCGGTGTGAGCAACGTCGTCGGGAGGTCCCCCTTCAGCGTTGCGGTCCGGCGGGGAAGGATGCTCCTCGTGGTGTTCGACGGGGCGGGGACCCGCGAAAAAGGTCCCGCATGGTGACGCTCGCCCCCGCCGATCTCGCGGTGATCGCCGTATTTTGTGCCGCCGTGATCGCGATAGGGTTCTTTACAGCCCGCTCCCCGGTGCGGGACGTGGATTTCCTCCTCGCCGGCCGTTCTCTTACGACCCCCGTGTTCGTTATGACGCTGGTGTCATCGTGGTACGGGGGAATACTGGGGGTCGGTGAGTTCTCCTACCGGTTCGGTCTTTCCAACTGGTTCCTCCAGGGGGTCCCCTACTACGTCTTCGCCATCGTGTTTGCGTTTCTTCTGGCAAAGAGGGTCCGCGGGACGAACCTCATTTCGATCCCGGACAAACTGAACCTCTCCTACGGGAAGAACACCGCACTGCTGGGGAGCCTCCTCACGTTTATACTCATGACTCCCGCCCCCTATGTGCTGATGGTTGGTGTGCTGATCGAGCTTGTGACCGGCTGGTCCATCGCCGTCAGTGTCGCCGCCGGGACGTTCGCCTCCGTCGTGTATCTCTTCACGGGGGGATTCCGGTCCGACGTCAACACGAATGTCTTCGAATTCTTCACGATGTTCATCGGGTTCGCGGTCATCCTGCCGTTCGCGGCGTCAAGGTTCGGCGGGCCCGGATTCATCGCGGCGCACGTTCCCCCGCTTCACCTGACATGGAACGGAGGAAACTCGATACAGTTCGTCCTGGTATGGTTCTTTATCGCTCTCTGGACGCTTGTTGACCCTTCGTTCCACCAGCGGTGTTACGCTGCCCGGACAGGTGACGTCGCGAAGCGGGGGATACTCATCTCCGTCCTGTTCTGGATCGTGTTCGATTCCATGACGACAATGGCCGGACTGTACGCACGGGCCGTGCTCCCGGCTATCGACCAGCCGGTCATGGCATACCCGCTCCTCGCCGAAGCGGTCCTGCCCCCCGTGGCGAAAGGGTTGTTCTATGTGGGAATGCTTGCGGCGATCATGTCCACGCTGAACAGCCAGTCCTTCGTCTCAGCGATGACGCTCGGGCGGGACATTGTCGCGAGACTCCGCGGGCGAATGGGGGAGAATGCGACGACGGGATCAGTCCGGTGGGGGATCCTCGTCACGGGGTTGCTCTCCGTCGCCCTGGCGCTTGCCATCCCCTCTGTTATTCGCCTCTGGTACACGATCGGGACCGTCGTTATCCCCGGACTCCTTGTTCCACTGGTAACATCGTACTTTGACAGACTGCGGGCGGGGCCGAAGACGGCATTTGCCTCGATGGCGCTCGGGTGGCTTGTCTCGCTCGGGTGGCTCCTGGCGGGCTGGTCAAGAGAGATGGGGAGTTCTGAGTACTTTCCGCTCGGGATTGAGCCGATGTACGCCGGGCTGGCGGCATCAGCGGCTGCGTGGGGGGCGGGGATGGCTGCGGGAGGTTACCTGCGGCATATGAGATGATACTCGGACCCCCGGGGAATCCGCTCGGTGATCGCGAACCCGCAGCCGGTCAGCGTCCGTTCGATCGACTCGGCGCTGTCGCCGAACGATGGGAGAAGGTGCGGATGCACCTCGCAGAAAAGCGAGCGGAGCCGTCCTTTTTTGAGAAGGTTTCCCATTCCTGCCAGAACTCTCCCCTCACCCCCTTCGACGTCGATTTTAAGGCATGTCGGAGAGGGGGAGCCTTCCACGCCGGAGAGTGTGTCTCCTCTGCGTACATCCACGGGGGTCCCCTTCTTCCTTAACCTGTAATCCCGCCTCAGAGCAAGCGAGCTGGTTCCGGTGTTCGGGTTGGCGGCCCTGAAAAGTTCCGTCACCCCGTCCCGGTCGCCCAGTGCTGTCGCCCGGACGGAAACAGATCCGATCCCGTTCAACTGCAGGTTCCGTTCAAGAAGAGCACGCATCCGCGGCTCGGGTTCAAACGCAACGACCGCTCCGGGGCGGGATATTTTCCGGGCAGCCATCACCGTGTACAGGCCAAAGTCCGCTCCGACATCCCAGAAAACGTCATCCTCCCGCAATCCCTCCACAAGCTGTTCCACGAGGAATCGTTCTCCCCCCAGAGATTCCACATGTTCTATGAGAGTGTGCGTCGGAGTGTTGAATGTGGCGTGGAAAGGGCCGATGGACACGCTCCGCGTCGTGCGGGAGAGAAAGAGGGAATTGTAGAGGGCTCGCAGCGGAGCGTGAAGTCCCAGCGTTCGCGCAAGTGTGTTCCCCATCCTGCGGAGCCTTGAGCGCATCTGATGCTCGGTGGTAGGGGCGCTCAGGATTGTATCTTGATCTGGTACTGCTGGAGTTTCGTGTAGAGCGTCTTGAGGCTGATGCCGAGGACCTTTGCGGATTCCGCCTTGTTCCCCCGCAGGTTCTTCAGAACCCCTTCGATATGAATCCGCTCGATCTCTTTGAGTGGGACCGTGGTGCCGATTTTCCCTTCCCCGGCCGAGCCGGCGGGAAGTGCGACAGTCGTGCTCGGAAGCGAGAGGTCCTCGGGCCGGATGGTGTCATCCCTGCAGAGGATCGCCGCCCGTTCAATGACATTCTCAAGCTCGCGTATGTTCCCGGGCCAGTCATAGTCAGCGAGGATTGCGAGCGCCTCGGGGGTGATCTTCTTCTTGATCCTCGACTTCATCTTGTGCTCGAGGAACGTTGCCACCAGAAGAGGGATGTCATCCTTCCTGGCGTGAAGGGGAGGAACGTCGATCGTGATCACATTGAGACGATACAGGAGGTCGCCCCGGAATTTCACCTCTTTGACAAGGTTGGCGAGGTTCTTATTGGTGGCGGAGAGTATCCTGCAATCGGCTTTGAGCGTCGTGTTCCCCCCGACCCGCCGGAACTCACCGCTTTGTATGAACCGGAGTATCTTGGGCTGGACAATGGGGCTGATATCGCCGATCTCGTCGAGGAAGAGAGTCCCCTTGTTCGCGATTTCCACGATCCCCTGCTTCATCGAACGCGCGTCCGTGAACGCGCCCTTCTCATGTCCGAACAACTCGCTTTCGATCAGCGTGTCCGGTATGGAAGCGCAGTTGAGTGTGACGAAAGGTTCCGTGGAACGCCCGCTCTGCTGGTATATGTACGTGGCGATCAGCTCTTTCCCCGTCCCGCTGGCTCCCTGTATCAGAACCGTCGATTCGGTCGGTGCGACCTTCGCGGCGATTTCAAGGACTTTCCTGAACACCTCGCTCTCCCCGACCATCTCGAATGGTCCCTGCAGACGGTCGATCGTCCCTTTCATGACGAGGTTGTCGATGAGGAGCTGCCGCCGTTCGAGCGCGCGTTGTATCGTCCCGAGAAGTTCGTCGGCCGACGTCGGCTTGGTGATATAATCGTAAGCTCCGAGCCGCATGCATTCAACCGCGATCTTGACATCGCTCATCCCTGTCAGCATCACAACCTCGATAGCAGGGAAATTTGCCTTGATGAAACGGAGCAGTTCCACCCCGTCCACCTTGGGCATCTTCACGTCACAGAGGACCACGTCGTACAGCTTGGTCTGGACCGCATTGATTGCGGTCACCCCGTCCACCGCGGTGTCGACGGTGAATCCGGAACTCGTCAAGAGGGCGGAGAGCATGTAGCGGAATGCCTCTTCATCGTCGACGATGAGTACTGATATGTCCTTTTTGGCCATAGGAAGGATGTGTGTACCGGATCCGGATCACTATATAGGGACAAATCCCCGTAAAGTCAATAACGCGTTGATTTTGAGGGGTTTTGTTGTTACTTTGAATATGCCCGGCGGATCCGAATCTTCATCTCCTCGTATGAAAATCCCTGAAAATATCCTGCAATCTGTTCCCAAAGTCCTCCTGCATGACCACCTTGACGGCGGACTTCGCCCCTCGACGGTTATCGATCTTGCCCGGGACAACGGGTACGACAAGCTCCCCACGCATGACCCCGGCGAACTTGCAGCCTGGTTCCACCGCGGGGCGGGGCGTGGGAGCCTCCCTCTCTATCTGGAGGGGTTCGCGCATACGTGCGGCGTGATGCAGACGGAGGAGGCGCTGGAGAGGGTATCGTACGAAATGATCGAGGACATGCAAGGGGACGGGGTCGTCTATGTCGAGACCCGGTTTGCTCCGGTTTTTCATACCGACAAGGGGCTTCACTGGGACAACGTCGTCAACGCCGTGCTCAAAGGGCTTGAACGGGGTCGCAGCGAGTTCGGCGTCGAGTACGGTCTCATACTCTGCGCGATGCGGAACATGGGGCACTCGGAGGAAATGGCCGAGCTGGCAGTCGATTTCCGTGAGAGAGGTGTCGTCGGGTTTGACCTGGCAGGGGAGGAGGGGGGCTTTCCCCCCAAAAAGCACGTGGACGCTTTTCACTACATCCAGAGAGAGAACTTCAACATCACGGTCCACGCGGGGGAGGCGTTCGGCAAGGAGAGCATCTGGCAGGCGATCCAGTGGTGCGGGGCGCACCGGATCGGCCACGCGACCCGGCTGATCGAGGATATCGGTCTCGACAAACGGAACCGCAGGAAAATCGTCCGCATGGGGTACCTTGCACAATACGTGCTCGACAAGCGGATACCTCTTGAGATTTGTCTGACGAGCAACGTCCATACCGGGGCCGCCAGGGACATCAAGACCCACCCGTTCGGCCTGCTTTACAAGTACAAGTTCCGGGTGACGCTCAACACCGACGACAGGCTGATGAGCGACACCACGATGACAAAGGAATTCAAACTGGCGGTCAAGGCGTTCAGGCTCGGCATCGAGGACCTCGAGAAACTGACAATCAACGCCATGAAGAGCGCGTTTCAGCCCTACAACAAGAGGATCAGGCTGATATACGACATTATCAAGCCGGGCTACGCGAAAGCCCGGCTCCGTCTGGCCCACACGAAGCGCAAGGCGGCCTGACGCCCGCTCCCGGCGTAGGCAAGTTCGGAGATCCGGCGATGAACCTCACACTCGTTCGAATTGAAAAGCCGGCCGACATGAACTTCGTGCTCGGCCAGGCACATTTCATCAAGACGGTTGACGATCTCTATGAAGCGATCGTGCAGACGAACCCTGCCATGAAATTCGGTCTCGCCTTCTGCGAGGCTTCCGGCCCCGCCCTTGTCCGGTCCGCGGGAAACGAACCATCGCTGGTGGCGCTTGCCCAGAAGAACGCGATGGCGATCGGGGCCGGGCACTCCTTTCTCATATTCATGCAGGGAGGTTTTCCTGTTAACATACTTAATGCGGTGAAGAGCGTGACGGAGGTGTGCAGTCTGTTTTGCGCGACGTCCAATCCCACACAGGTGATACTCGCGGAGACCGACCAGGGACGCGGGATACTGGGCGTCGTGGACGGCGTGACGCCGCAGGGGGTCGAAACGGAAGCGGAAGTCAGAGTCCGCCGGGATTTCCTCCGTACCATCGGATACAAGCTCTGACGTGCTCCACAACCCTGCGGGAGTCGGCCGCCAGGCCGGCAGTGCCGCAGTGTCGCCTCAATGACATACAAAGGAGGAATATCACAATGACCACGCATGCGCCTTCGCGCTGGATGATGCTTCTCGTGACAGCACTTCTCATCGTTACGACGCCGGCCTTCGCTCAGAAGAAAAAGAAGGAAACGCCTTCACCGGCCCCCGCCGCACAGGCGGAGCCCCGCCCGGGGCAGAAAATGGGAAACACCATCAAGGAAATCCTGGTATCCCTTCAGGGGCAACAGACAAACCTTGGCCTTCTCTCGAAGGTCACGGGAGACTATGTGGTGTTTGAGGCGGACGGGGACACGCTCATGTACCCGCTGAGCACGGTGCAGGTCGTGAAATTCCTGAAGGGGGATGAAGGGGAGCCGAGGAAAATCGAGATCAGGTTCCTGTCGAAGGACTGACGATGAGACAGTGGAACATCGGGATCCCCGTCATCGCTTTCAGGGACCACTGAGGAGCCATGTCCTTCCAACGGGGTACCCCACGCACGGTCCGGTCTCCGCGCGGCACGCAACGCACCTGCAAAGGCTGGACACAGGAAGCCGCGATGCGGATGCTGATGAACAACCTCGACCCGGATGTCGCAGAGAAACCGGACGAACTGATCGTGTACGGCGGGACGGGGAAGGCTGCGCGGAGCTGGGAATGCTTTGAGGCGATCGTCGAGAGCCTCACCGGACTCGAGAACGACGAAACGCTCCTCGTGCAGTCGGGGAAACCCGTCGGGATATTCCGCACGCACCCGAACGCGCCCCGCGTCCTGATCGTCAACGCAATGCTCGTCCCCCGCTGGGCGACCTGGGACGAATTCCGGCGGCTCGAAGGTCTGGGGCTGACGATGTACGGACAGATGACGGCGGGGAGCTGGATCTACATAGGCTCGCAGGGGATCCTGCAGGGGACATACGAGACATTCGCCGAATGCGCGAACAGGTACTTCCGCGGCACGCTTGCGGGGCGTCTCCTCGTCACCGCCGGACTCGGCGGAATGGGGGGCGCCCAGCCTCTTGCCGCCACGATGAACGGCGCGGCGTGTCTTGTGATCGAGGTCGATCCGGCCCGGATCGAGAAGAGGCTGAAGACGGGCTATGTCGACGAGATGGCCACGACACTCGATCAGGCTCTGCTTGCGGTGCAGACGGCGCGGGAGCTGAAAGAGCCGAGATCCGTCGCTCTCCTCGGCAATGCCGCGGAAATCCTGCCGGAACTGGCGGCGAGGAACATCAGGGTGGACATACTGACCGACCAGACCTCCGCACACGACACGCTCAACGGGTACGTCCCGGCGCACGTGCCCTATGACGAGGCGCTCGCGCTTCGCACGTCCGATCCGGACCGGTATATCGCCCTGGCGCGTTCTTCGATCGCCGAGCATGTGCGCGCGATGCTCGCACTTATGCGCAGGGGGACGGTGACGTTCGACTACGGGAACAACATTCGCGGCGAGGCGCTCTCCGGCGGAGTCACCGATGCGTTCGACATCCCCGGGTTTGTTCCGGAATACATACGCCCGTTGTTCTGCGACGGGAAGGGTCCCTTCCGCTGGGCGGCGCTCTCGGGAGATCCCGAAGATATCTACAGGACCGACCGCGCGGTGGTGGAGAAATTTCCAGGGAACGAACCCCTCTGCCGCTGGATCGACAAAGCGCAAAAGAAGGTCCGCTTCCAGGGACTCCCCTCCCGCATCTGCTGGCTCGGGTACGGCGAGCGGGCGGCGATGGGGAGGATCTTCAACGACCTCGTCGCAAGCGGCGAAGTGAGCGCGCCGATCGTCATCGGCAGGGACCACCTTGATTGCGGCTCAGTCGCCTCGCCGAACCGTGAGACGGAGAAGATGCTGGACGGGAGCGACGCGATTGCCGACTGGCCGATACTGAACGCGCTCCTGAACGCGAGCGGCGGTGCGGGCTGGGTGAGCGTGCACCACGGCGGGGGGGTCGGCATCGGGCTGTCGATTCACGCGGGGATGGTCGTCGTCGCGGACGGAACGAAGGACGCCGAAGCCCGCCTGGAGCGGGTCCTGACGTACGATCCGGGACTGGGTATTATGCGGCACGCAGACGCGGGGTATGAGCGTGCAATCGACAATGCACAACGGTGGAATGTTCGCATACCGATGATTCGCCATTCGTAATTCACAACGACAGGAGGACTCCATGAACGGATTCGGCCACATCGAAATACCTACGACGAATTTCAAGAAGGCGAAGAAATTCTACGGGACGGTGTTCGGATGGTCGTTCGAGGATGCCCCGGACATGGATTATGTCCTCTTCAGGGCGGGCACGCGGCCCAATGGCGGATTGTATGAACTCAAGAAGATGCCGAAGAAGGGACAGGTCAATGTCTACATCGAGGTGGAAGACATCGGCACGAAGCTCAAGGAGATCAAGAAGGCAAAAGGGAAGGTGCTCGTTAAAAAAACCGACATGGGGGCGATGGGCTCATGGGCGCAGTTTGCGGCGCCGGACGGCTGCGTCCTCTGCCTGTGGCAAACCGCCCCGGGGGAGCCTGCGCCGAAACAGTGAGCCTGCTTCCACACACGAGCGGTGCTCACCCCGGTGCCGGACTCTGCGGCCGGTGCCTGCATGCGCACGAGGTGAAAAGTGCGCATGGGAGCGCGTTCATCATGTGCGGGCTCTCCGCGGAGGATCCCCGCTTTCCCAAATACCCCCGACTTCCCGTCCTCGCCTGCGCGGGCTTCGCAGTTCCCCCGGACGTCAAGCAGCGGGCAACTTGAGCACGCCTCCCGCGTATACATGAAGAGGGAAGACTACGATATCCTGATCGGCCGTGAAGCGGCACACTGGGGCGTGGCCGCGCGTGAGGGGGGGGATCCCCAGATCTGGGATGACGAGAGGCTCTTTGAAATATTTTTCGGCAGGGAGTATCGCCGTCTCCTCCGTCGGGTGGAGGAGCACGGACCCCGCGTGCTCGAGCTCGGCTGCGGCAACGGGGGGACCGCGCTCGCGCTGGCAGAGCTCGGGCTTCATGTGACGGGCATTGATCTGAGCCCGGAGCGCGTTGAGGCGGCCACTCATGAAGCGCTTCGCAGGGGGCTCGCGGCGAGGACGGAATTCCTGACGGGGGATCTGAACCTGATGCCCCTCCCCGTATCCTCCTTCGACTGCGTGGTGGCGCACGACGCACTGCACCACATGCTGGAGCTGGGAAACCTGCTTGACCGCGTGCGGGGGGCGCTCGTCCCCGGCGGGCGGCTTGTCGTGATGGATTTTGTCGGGATGGGGGGCCTCCGGAGACTGGTTGCGGCGGCGATGTTCGCCCTGCTGCCGACATACAGGTCGTACCGGTCGAAATGGGGCCTCCGGCGCCGCCTTGTCTCGTTCCTGACACCAGAAATGCGGAAGCGGAGGGCGTTCGCGGAAGGATCGGCGAAGCTCCTCCACGCCGAATCCCCCTTCGAAGAAATTTCGGGACCTTCGATCAGCGCGGCAATCGCGTCCCGGTTCCGCGTCGAGGAATTCTTCACGTTCTGTCCGTTCTGGTATTATCTTGCGCCTAAGCTCAGGCTGCCCGGTTCCTGGCGTTACCCTGTCGCACGCACGCTGCATGCGCTCGACGGCGCGATGATACGGATCCGCCCCCGGGCCGGCGCGCACATTTTTGTGACGGCATCCAATGATTGATCCGGTAAAGTTCAAAAAGATCCTCGTCACTCTTCTGAAGATCCTCGTCGGTGTGGAACTCGTTTCCGCGTTTGCGGAGGGAACGGGGGGACACGGCTGGGGGCGGTTCGGCGTCGATCTCGTCATCGCGGGTATCCTCTATCTCACCTGGGAGCGGCTGACGGCCGTCGTCGCGCAGAAAAAAGCAGAATCATGGAAGCGGATGGCCGCCTCCCCGGAGCGTGCCGGGCTCTTCAACGCGCTTGTGTTTTCACTCCTCTGGACGGACCGCATCTATGAAAACGTCCCCGCCGACAGGCTCAGGCTCATCGTCATCTCGTACACGCTGATCGCCCTGGGGCTCGTCGCCGCGTTCGTCAAGATCGGCTCCGGGCTCATGCCCCTGGTGATCTCGGGAGCCCTGGTTCTGGGCGCGGTGAACCTCGTCACCTGGGTCATCTCCCTGGAACGCGGAGAAAAGGAAACGCTTCAGACCGAGCTCAAACTTGCCCACGACGTGCAGGTTTCGCTCATGCCGAAGTCCGATCCCTCGCTGCCGGGGTTTGAAATCGCGGGGACCAGCGTGCCGGCGACGAATGTGGGGGGGGATCTGTTCGACTACGCACCCCTCGGCACGAACGGCGGGGTGTTCGGCATCTCGGTCTTCGATGTCTCGGGGAAAGGGATGCAGGCGGCGATGTCCGCTGTCTTTACAATCGGGGCGATCGCGGGGGAGGTCGACTTGTCAACGTCCCCCGCCGCGATTCTCACGAGGCTCAACAAGTCGATTTTTGACCATTCGAGGCGCGGGCATTTCGTTGCGTTCCTCCTTGCGGCACTCGACACTGCACGGAAGACCGTGACGTTCGCCAACGCCGGACAGACAAGGCCGCTCCTGAAAAGCCGCGGGGGATTGACGTGGCTCGATCCTCCGGGCGTGAGGTTCCCTCTCGGCATGAAGGATGACAGCGCCTATGAAGAACTGACCGTACAGCTCGCCCCGGGGGACATCCTGTTCATGCTGACGGACGGGTTCACCGAGGCGATGAACACGAAGGAAGAGATGTTCGGCGCCGAGCGGGTGGAAGAGGTGGCGCGGGAGAGCCTGATCGACGGTCTCACGCCCGCGGCCATCATCGGGCGCCTTTCGGCGGCGGTGCACACGTACGCGGCCGGGGCGCCGCAGCACGACGACATGACGATCGTCGTGGTGAAGGTCCTGTGAGACGCTTCCTCCTCCTCGCCTCCACGCTCCTGCTCGGGCCGGTCTCCCGCGGAGGGGAGGGGGAGTATTTCAATGTCTTCCTCCGGATCGATTACGCGTCGGCGGAGAAGACGCTGGAACTGTACCAGGGACTTTCGGGCAGGCCGGCGGATATCGCGGCACTGCGCGGGAGCCAGATCGCCCTCTCGACGACGTCGTTCCTGGCCCAGCGCCCGCTCGACACACCGGCACTGGAGCAGGCGCTCGAGGCCGTCAAGTTCAACCAGGGACTCGGAGACGACGTGTTCCGCATGCGGGACGCCCGCGCGAACGTGGCCGCGATACGCGAACTCCTCGAGGAGGCCCAGAAGCGGAATTTCGGCCAGAAGGTCGTGAGCACTGTCGCCCAGCTTTTTCCCGCCGCGGCGAGGGTGAACACGGTGATCCCCGTCTACTTCGTTGCGTTCGGCCACCAGAACATCGACGCGTTTGTCCGGCGCGTCATCTGGCGGGGTGACTCTCCGGTCTTTACCGGGGAAGGGGAGGGGGAACTGACGATCGTTGTCAACCTCGCGAAGTGCGTGAACTATGGCCGGAGCGTGGACGAGCGCTTCATCGGGATGCTGAGCGTGGTCGCCCACGAAGTGTTCCACGCGGCCTTCGGTGTCTACAAGGACGGCTCACCGGTCTGGAAGAATTACTACGCCACACACCGCACCCCCCTCGACCAGCTCCTGGATCTCTCGCACAACGAGGGGATTGCCTACTACCTCACGCTCGTACAGTCCTCGCGCGGTAAGCTTCCGCCGGACGGCCTGGAGAGGGCCCGGCGCTCGTTCGCGGAATTCAACAGGAACGCCGCCGAGCTCATCGCACCGGGGACAACGTTCCGGCGCTCGGAGGACATCATCCGGCTCTCGAACACGTCGGGATACTGGGAAAGTTACGGCGCAATCACCGGCATGATCATAGCCCGGCAGATCGATCAGACGCTGGGGCGGCAGGCCCTGGTGGAGACGATCGCAAACGGGCCCGCGGATTTCTTCGCGAAGTACGCCGACCTGATGAAGCGCGACGGCGGCGTCCCCTCTCTCTCCCCCCTGGTCATGCAGGCCGCCGCCCGCTAATCCCCCTGGGTGGCTGTTTCCGGGAAAACCCGGGGATTTGACGGTCCCGGGAACTTTTTGCCGCCTCTTTCGTTACCTCATTTAGACATGAGAACTTTAGCCCAGCATAAGCTCCGGATCATATTCCTCTCTGTTTACATCCCGCTCAGCGTTTCAGTCGGGATGTTGCACAGTGACGATCTCTGTGGCAGCGGGAGCGGACATCTCATAGTACAGAAGCAGTCCGCTCAAAGTCTCGCAAAACCGCTCGATAACGGATCTTGCCTTGCCTGCCTTTTCACCGCAGGACATATCGTCATTCAGGAGCCGTTCGTCCCCGTCCGTTCGGCAAACCGGGCGGTAGTACCCGCCGCAATACTTATTATCCCTGAATCAACTCCTCAACCTCACTCCGCTCGCGCACCGCCGGTTTTCCCTCTCCTGTAGGTCATCGATATCAGAACCTCACCGTAAGATGAGTAGTCCGTGGAGCATTGTGCTCCCGGACCGCTGATGCATTCACGCGGTGAGATTTTGGTGCGTCATACTCATTCCCTTGGCATTGGTCTCAACAACGGAGAGGTACGGCCATGAGTGTTCAACGGAGCCTGTTCATTCTTGCGTTCATGTTCCTTCTTTTGTGCGTAATCGTTCAAGCGGGTGAAAGCCCCTATACTAAGGCGGCAAACGGAGGTGTTCAGACAAAGATCCTGGTCATAGATGCTGATCAAAAACTCCCCATCGAACTTGCCCACGTCGTCTTGAGACGGAACGGGAGATTTATCACCCAGGACGCAACCAACCCCGCTGGCCTGGTGCGATTCCGTGACCTTGAACCCGGAAGGTACAACGTGTCGGCCTGGTTCGTTGGGTACAAGACGTACACCGACTCGATCCTCATCGACGAGTCGCATTCCTCCTTCACCTTCGGACTGCACTCCGAGGGGACTGAGGAGCAGGAAGTGGTCGTCACTGCCGACAGGGAGCTAGCGGTGTCACACATCGACCCAAGAACCGGAAACCAGGTTTTCGAGTCGGAAACGTATCACGCTCCTCCCACCGCCCGGATGACCAATCTGATTCAGGAGAACCTTATGGGTGTAGCTCGCGCGCCGACCGGTGAAGTCCATGTCCGTGGGATGCACGGTGAATTCACCTATTACATCGATGGTCTCCCGGTCCCTCTCGGCGTATTCGGGGGTCTGAACGAGGTCGTCGACCCAAAGGTCATCGACAGGGCCACGTTTATCACAGGAGGTTTTCCGGCGGAGTACGGTGGACAGATGGCTGCAATAATCGACCTTAACAACCGTGTCCCGACAGGCACCTTCCACCTCGACGCCTCCACGTACGCGGGAAGTTACCTCGTATTCAACGGGGCAAAAACCTTCTCGCCGGGAAGCGGCTCAAGCGGCGTTTCGCCCGGAGACACGCTCGGATCACGCGTCGGACCGTTCAGGGCACTCAACTCAAACGGCCAGCAGCTCTCCTTCAGCGACCACATCGGCAACCTGGGGTACTTCATTTCCGGTTCACGGCAGGAAACCGACAGGAGGATCGACCCCCCCGTCGCCGGCCTGTTTCACGACCACGGGTTCGATTACTTCCTGTACGGCAAATTCGACTATGTGCTGAGCGATGTAGATTATCTGACTTCCAATGTCAACTTCGGCAACACATACACGCAGGTTCCCTATGATTCAGTCGAACAGGTCGCTCCGGACCTCCAGAAGACAACGAACGGGTTTCAAACCCTTTCGTACTTTCGAACGCTTAACTCGGATATCGACAGAGAGTCCAATCTTTTTATCGGCGCCTACGCGCGGGAGGGGGGATTGCAGTACACTCCGGGTGCGATCGACCCTCCCAATTTTCAGTTTGCCGGGGACACCATCCACAATTATCTGCTGGCAGAGGATAGGAGCTTTACAACGCTCGGGATCCGTTCGACATATGACAGCAGACTCTCGCATCAACTGACATACAAGGTGGGATTCAACTTCAGCAGTACGAAAGGGGCCGAGAATTTCACATCGCGCGACTCGGCCGGGAATCCTGGACCGTCAATTGTGACGGATTTTGCAGGCTCGGATTTCGGCTTCTTTGGCGAAACGGACTGGCACCCTCTTGAATGGACTTCATTCGAATTTGGGATCCGCTATGACCAGCACATTGCTCCGGATGTGGCGTTACAGAGCCAGGTGAGCCCGAGATTCAGGTGGAACTTCTTCATCGATGAATCAAATACGGCGTATCTCTACTACGGCCGGCTCTTTATGCCGACAAACGTCGAAGGGCTCAGGAGCATTGCGCTCAATGTGAGCAGTACGCTGACACCGACATTACCGGAACGGGACGACTTCTTCGAGGCCGTGTATACGCACGCTTTTTCAGGGGGCTTGCGGGGAAAACTCGCCTCGTTTTACAAATACAGCAATCCCGGGCTTGATGACCAGACGGTTGGCAACAGCGCGGTCAAGACTCCGGTAAATATCTCAACTGTGAGGACGACCGGGATTGAAATTGGACTCGCTTATAACAGCCCCGAGACGCCATTCTCAGGATATGTGAACGGTTCAATCATTCACGCCTATGGCTCCGGACTTGTCACCGGGGGATTTCTGGATATCCTCGAAGATGGACGTGCGACAGATCTGGATCACGATCAGCGGCTTTCGATCGTCGCGGACGTCAATTACCAGCCCCGCGACTGGTTCGTCAATCTCAAGGCGATTTATGGCTCGGGACTCACGAATGGGAACCCGGACGGTGTTGCGTACAAGACTGGACTGTTCGACTTCAACACCGCCACGCACACACCCCCCTCCTGGATAGTGAACCTTGGCTTCGGCCATACATTGCACATGGCGGGAGGCGCGACATTTGAACCGTCACTGTACGTAACCAATCTCCTCAATGACATCCACCTGATCAAGGGAGCGTATTTCAGCGGTGCAAGCTGGGAAGAACCAAGGAACGTCGTCCTCCGGTTGGCCGTGCATATCTAATCTGAATGGCGTGGATTCTTTTCATGCAACTCGTTGTGCCCAGCACTTGGCTCAAGATGGCTGATAATATGTGCTGGTCTCTGCAACGATGAGCTGAGCACAGTTTCGATTTCAGTTGCCGCCTGATGAGCGTCCCGCAGAAGGGTATTTTCAGGAAACAGTACATGGTACTCAATCCAAATGGCATTGCCGCTTTCGCGATAGCGAAGTTCATGATGCTGCAACCCGCGCTTCCCCGTCTCCGCATCAAGTGTCGCACGGATGGTCTTTTCAACTTCCGGATTGCCCTCATCCATCAATCCCGCAATTGCCTGACGAATCAGTTTCCCCCCCGCCCAGAATATGTTCAATGCAACCACAATTGCGATGATTGGGTCGAGTGATAACCAGCCTGTCCACAAGACGAGTATCAATCCGATCACCACACCGAAACTTGTCCAGGAATCGGTGAGCACGTGTTTGCCGTTCGCCGTCAGAATCAACGAAGTGGTCTTCTTTCCCTGCCACACCAGATACCCGCCGAGAACAAGGTTAATAACCGCTGCGGCAGAGACGATGTAGGTTCCTACGTCGAGATTCGTTATCTCGATTCCGTGAATCAGTTTATTGATCGATTCGAAAATGATAAACGCCGCTGCGAGAATAATCAGAAATCCCTCCACCCCGGCGGAAAAGAAACTGATTTTGTCATGTCCATACGGATGGCTAATGTCCGGCGGCTTGTATATGAGCCATATACTGAACGCGGCAAAGCTCACGGCCAGTATATGCACGACCGACTCAGCTGCGTCAGAGAGAATAGCCGCGGAGTTTGTTATCGCGTACGCATACCACTTCCCCGCAAGCATTATAATGCCCACTGCGAGCGATATCCGTATCGCAATCACCTGTGTTGTATGTGTTTTGTCATTCAGAGGATATTTATCCATTGCAACCCGTCGGAAGGATGTTAGCGGCGAATGTCACTTGGGCTACGTGTAAAAGCACGAGCCGGCTATGCATGAACTGCCCGAGTTGGTTGATGTGCTCGATAATTGTCCGGTCGCTCGGCGTCCCGTCCAATGTCACAAGGATTGTTTTGTACACGGAATATCCTTTGCTCATAATGGGCGTTCAAGGTCCGACTATAACACGCCACGCTTCGCTCAAAGACTCCGGAAGACTGTAGATAGCCATAGCGGTAATCAAGAGCGCGCTTCCCCAGCCAAGTATCGTCAGGAACCATCCATTGGTCCACGCTCCCATAGTCTTGCGGGACGAGGTAAAATACAGCAGAGGAAACATGGCAAATGGTAGTATGAGGCAGAGAATAACCTGACTAAGGTTGACCAGATCGGTCACGCTACCGCCCCCCCGAACGCTGATGATAAGGATCGCCGGAATGATGGCGAGCATTCGCGAGATCACTCGTCGGATCCATGGACGGATGCGCCAATTCATAAAACCTTCCATGACGACCTGCCCGGCCAGCGTGCCCGTGATAGTGCTACTTTGTCCGCTGGCAAGCAATGCGACGGCAAAGAGAGTGCTTGCAAATGTAGTTCCCAGCAGCGGAGCCAGTGTGAGGTGAGCGATGCGGATCCAATCGCTGTCAGGGCTGAACGCAACCACCTGACCCCCAGCCACCGTCACACTCTCCTTTCCGTAAAAGACCATCGCAGCCAGTACAAGGATTGCGGCGTTGACGACAAACGCAACAGTGAGCGCGACAGAGGAGTCAATGGTGTTGAACCGTATTGCATTGCGAATGGAATGTTCGTCGCGCTGAAATTTGCGGGTCTGCACCAGGGCCGAATGCAGAAACAGGTTGTGCGGCATGACTGTTGCTCCGATCATTCCGATTGCCACAACGATCATCCCGGCGTGACGAAAGTTGGGTTGAAACATTGCTTGTCCCATTTCCACGAAACTCGGCTGCGTCTGCGGGAGAACGAAGATCTCGATGGCATAACAGACGCCGATGGTGGCAACGAAAACCGCCACAACCGCTTCGATCATCCGCATACCCAGTCCTTGCAAAGCAAGCAAGAGCAGTACATCGCCCGCTGTGATGATGATCGCCCAGGATATGGGAATGTGGAACAAGAGGTTAAGGGCAACGGCACTCCCCAGCGATTCAGCCAGATCTGTCGCACCCACTGCAATTTCCATCGAGATCCAATTTGGCCAGCGGGTCCACTTTGGGAGATAATCTCGACCGCATTGTGCCAGGTCCTTGCCGGTGGCCACACCGAGGCGGGCGGAGATCACTTGAAGGATGACAGCCATAAAACTCGCCAGGCCTACCACCCAGAGCAAACCATACTTGAACTCTGCTCCTCCTGCGAGATCCGTTCCCCAGTTCCCGGGATCCATGTAACCGACGCTGATCAGCACCGCCGGACCAACAAATACCCGCCATTGCTTCCAGAAACCAGCTTCGAGATTCGGCACACCCACAGTGCCGTGCACCCCTTCAAGCGACAGGTGAATTGGATGTGGAGTTTTTGCAGCACCGGGAGTCGTTAAACCTGGTTGCTTTGTGGAATTGCCCCGGTCTTCTTCTCGCTTTGATTTGTTCATATGTACATAATCATAACCGTGTCCGAACCTTCATATTCCTATGCAGTCGAATCGAACGCAACGGAGATGACAATCGAACATAGACGAAATGGCGGTTGTAATTCCTTGCGAAGCTTATATCCGATAGTGTTTGTTGGGCATGAACGTAATGGGTAAGTCCCCGGGCCTGGAGACCGACCAGGGCGCAAAAGGGAAGGTCGACAACACTTGCGATGCAATCGGTTGGTTCCGCTGAACGTCACGATGAGTTGTCGTCGCATGGGCAAAGCTTATTGCTTCTTGCCTTTGCGAAACACTCTTGTCCTTCTTTAAATGAAAAATATGCAAGTCCAAAAGATCCCATTGAATCAACGAATGCAATCTTCGTGAATTCATAAATCCCACTTGCGGCGAGCAATACAAGCGACATATAAATGCAGACTCTTGTGCATTCCGCGTCCGCGAGTATCGCGTCTGAATTTAGTTGTTGGCCTACTCTTATTTTTTTGTGAATTAGAGCCCACATGGCTGCCATTGATAGCACAGCAATGACAATCCCCGCAATTGTCGTACTTGGTTTGTGACCTGTCCACAAATTGTAGATGCTTGAAGTAACAAGTCCAATTACTAATACGTAAAAAGCATACCCTGTGATTTGTAAAGCAGTTCGCTCAAAATCGTTCCGCTTGCTTTCGGGATGCCTCTGAATTCGCAGAATCATATGTGCGATGCCAAATCCAGAGACCACTTCGATCAGACTATCTGCCCCGAAACCGAATAAAGTTAAACTTTCATCTTCATAACCAAAGTAAGTTGAGACAAGCGCCTCGACACTGCTGCACAAGATCGTAATAAGGGCAAGCGCGAAAGCAATCCTGTATAGATGCTTCACAGTTGCGACTTCTGTTTTATTCCCTCGGGCTTCCGACATGATCATCTCTCTCAAGGTGCGTACGACAATCCGTATACCTGAGTCTTAAACCACCAACAGATTATTACTGACTTCCCAACTCAACGTTGCTTTGGTTTTGCTGTCAAGCACGACGTTCATTGATTTGTCAAAATCTTGGATCTCGATGATTTCGATGGTATCATTGAGCGCAAGTCCGAGTTTGTCCAAGAGGGTGAGAAACGCTGGGTTATTGTCCGTAACAGCCACCAGTCGATATTTCTTTCGGGGACCCCGTTCTGAGAGCGGGATAGCTTTCAAACTGGGAAGTTTCCCGTGCTTATCCGGAATGGGATCTCCATGTGGGTCGAATTGCGGGTACCCGAGGAGCTTATCCAACTGGTCCATGAGTTTGTCGGATTGCAGATGCTCCAGCTGTTCGGCAACCTCATGCACTTCAGCCCATGTGAAGTCCATCTTTTGAACAAGAAATGTCTCCCATAACCTGTGTTTGCGGACCACCTTCGTTGCCAGATCCTTCCCCACTTTTGTAAGCCTCGCCCCATCCGTTCGGCTGTATTCAATGAGTCTTTTGTCACGTAACCTGTGAAGCATTTCGGTGACTGTGGCCGGATTTATCTCCAGCCTGTTGGCGATTGACTGATTGGCAATGCGGCCCGTTGCCTCGCCTGAGAGGACATAAATGGCCTTCAGATAGTTCTCTTCGGTAAATGTAATTGTCTTCATGTTGACAATGTACTGGATTATCCTTAATATTGCAATTAGGTAAACCTAAATAATATCATTTGGTATATACAAATATGATGCCGCGACGCCATTATTCTGGAAGAATTGTAAGAACTGCGAAGCTTCTGATTTCGGTCGGAGTCGTCGTTCTCGGGATGAGCCCTCCCGCAGGTGCCAGGGAACAATCCCCGGGGGTTCCAAAGGTCGGGGGCCTCCAGGTCCGAATAACTGTCATGGATGCCGATGAGAAGCTCCCTATTGAACTGGCACACGTCGTGCTGCGTCGGGGAGGGAAGTTTGTCGCGGACGATGCCACAAATCCTGTGGGGCAGGTCCGTTTTCATGATGTCGAAGAGGGGACATACAGCATCACAGCCTGGTTCGTTGGCTACAGAACATATACAGATTCTCTCTTTGTCGACGCGCGGCATACTGTTTTCAGGGTAGCGCTTCATGCAGAGGGTACAACGACCCAGGAAGTGGAGGTCCTTGCCGACCGGGAACTTGCCATATCCCATATTGATGTGCGAAGCGGGAATCAGGTGTTTGAAGCCGAGACTTATCACGTCCCGCCAACCGCCCGCATGACAACGCTGATTCAGGAAAATGTGATGGGAGCCGCCCGGGCCCCTACGGGCGAAGTGCACATTCGCGGGCAGCACGGAGAGTTCACGTATTATGTCGATGGTCTGCCGGTTCCCTTGGGAGTTTTTGGAGGTCTCAATGAGGTTGTGGACCCTGCAGTCATCGAACGCGCAACCTTCATTACGGGAGGATTTTCGGCAGAATATGGCGGGCAGATGTCCGCTGTCATCGACCTGAACAATCGTGTCCCGACAGGTGCATTCCATCTGGATGCCTCGACGTACGCCGGAAGCTATCTTGTATTCAATGGGACCAGACCCTTATCACCGGGGAAGGAAGTGCAATCCGGTCCTTCAAGCTCCATCCCAGGTGACACTCTTGGTGGGCGCGTCGGTCCGTTTCGCGCTCTTAACTCAAATGGCCAATCTCTCTCGGTCAGTGATCACATAGGAGACCTTGGCTTTTATGTGTCTGGCTCACGCCAGGAGACGGATCGACGGATAGACACACCGGTTCCAAGACTGTCTCATGATCACGGGTTCGACTACTTCCTTTATGGCAAGTTTGACTACATCCTGAGCGATATTGACTACCTCACCTGCAACCTGAATTTCGGAAAAACATTCACTCAGGTTCCCTTTGATCCTTCACTGCCGATAGCATCGGACCTTCAGGAGACCAGCAACTCCTTCCAGGCGATATCGTATTTCCGCGCGCTCGGGATAGAAATTGACAAGGAGTCTAACCTCTTCATCGGTGCCTACGATCGCCAGGGGGGGCTACAGTATTCTCCCGGTGATGGTGATCCTCCGATATTTCAATTTGTTGACTTTCCCGGACGGAAGTACCTCCTGGCGGAAGACCGGACCTTCACTACCGTCGGTCTGCGTTCGGTCTACGACAGCCGATTGTCACACGAGTTCATGGTCAAAGCGGGATTCAGCATGAGCGGCACGAGGGGCAAAGAGAATTTCACGTCGCGTGACTCGCTGAATATCCCGGGTCCGTCGATCGTCACGGATTTTGCTGGATCTGATTTTGGGATCTTTGCGGAGACAGAGTGGCAACCATTGGAGTGGACCTCCTTGAACCTCGGGGTCCGGTATGATCAGCACATCGCACCGGACGTGCCCGTGCAGCGCCAGGTCAGTCCGAGAATCAGGTGGAATTTCACTATTGACGCTTTGAGCTCCGCCTACATTTACTACGGACGGCTCTTCATGCCGACGAACATTGAAGGGCTGAGATCCATTGCACGAAACGTGAGCACTTCTGTCACGCCGACAGTGTCGGAACGGGATGACTTCTTCGAGGCGGTGTACACCAACAGCTTCCCTCTCGGGGTGAGGATCAAACTGGCGGCGTTCCACAAGCGCGCTGCGCCGTTCACGGACGATGCAACCCTGGGCTCCAGTGCGATCAAGACCCCTTTTAACATAGCGAGTGTCACTACCAATGGAATCGAACTTGCATTGTCCTATAGCGCCCCTTCTACACCCCTCTCAGGCTATGTGAATTCGTCGGTCATTCACGCTGTTGGGTCCGGAGTTCTCACCGGCGGATTCCTGCCGCTGAGCAGTGACGGACCTGCAACTGACCTTGATCATGATCAGAGGCTTTCTGTGGCCCTGGGGGTCAACTACCAGCCGAAAGACTGGTTTGTAAATCTTGGAGCGATTTATGGTTCCGGCCTCTCCAATGGGTATCCGGGTAATGTGCCACTGTACAGAACGGGACTTTTTGATTTCAATACCCCGGCCCATACTCCTCCTTCGACGATAGTGAATCTCGGTGGCGGGCACACCTGCCACCTGTCGGGCGAAATGACTTTCGAGCCGTCAGTGTATATCACCAATCTCCTCGATCATTCCCATTTGCTCAAAGGCGCGTACACAACCGGAGCAAGCTGGGAGGAACGACGGAATGTCGTGTTCAAGGTCTCTGTGCATATCTAGCATCTGATCACAAAATCAGAGCACGCTGATTCCCGTCCCGTTCTCCTGAATAATCTGCGCCTGAAACGGGCCTCCTGCGAGTACCTTGAAATATCGGTTGACAATGCCGGCTTTTCAAGGTGAGCTCCACGGATGGATCAATGAACCGACAGAGTGGTTTCAAACCGATCTCTCATGATGCAATTCGCCAACTTGCGGCTCGCCCCCCGATTTTGTATCTTTTCCACACACTCGCAATTTCTCCATCCGTTTTGAATCTGTTTCTCAAGAATATCTCCCAGCTCGTCACCGTCGCCGCCCGGGGGAAGACCGCAAAAACGGGCGCGGATATGCGGGATCTGGGTCTCCTGACTGATGCCGGTCTCCTTTGCCGGGACGGGAAGATCGCATGGGCCGGCCCGATGCGTGAATGGAGAGGGACGCTCCCGCCTGATGTCGCTGAGCTTGATGCCTCGGGCATGACCCTCCTCCCCGGATTCGTTGACTCGCACACGCACATGATGTTCGCCGGGAGCAGGGAGAAGGAGTTTGCCCTCCGTTCGGAGGGGGCGACATACCAGCAGATTGCCGAAGGAGGGGGCGGGATCCTGAGCACCATCGGTCACGTCCGCGCGGCCGGGAAGAAGGCTCTCAAGCGGCAGACCGTCAGGTACATGAACGCCATGATGCGGAGCGGGACCACCACCGTCGAGATAAAATCCGGGTACGGGCTCGACATGGAGACCGAAATCAAGATGCTCGAGGCGATCGGTGAGCTCGGGGCGGAGGAGCTGATGGGGGTGGTACCGACATTCCTCGGCGCACATGCGGTTCCCCCCGAATACAGCGGCAGGACGGGGGACTATGTCGCTCTTCTTGTCGATACGATCATTCCCTACGTGGGACGCAAAAAGCTCGCCCGCTTTTGCGACGTGTTCTGTGAAAAGGGATATTTTGATCTGAACGACGCCGAGCGTGTGCTCGGCGCTGCCCGGTCCTTCGGGATGCAGCTGAAAGTGCACGCGGACGAACTGACACCGATGGGGGGTGCCGAGCTCGCAGCGCGTCTGGGGGCGGTGTCGGCCGATCACCTGGAACACGTGAGCCGCGGCGGGATCGATGCGATGAAGGAGGCGGGAGTCGTGGCGGGCATACTCCCCGGAGTTTCGTTCTTCCTGAATCACGGGTATGCCCCTGCCCGGGCGCTCATCGACGGAGGTGTGGCGGTCGCGATCGCAAGCGATTTCAACCCCGGGTCCTGCATGTCGTACTCGATGCCGATGATGATGACGATTGCATGTACGCAGATGCACATGACGCCGGAGGAAGCGATCACCGCCTCGACGCTGAACGGCGCGGCCGCACTGGGGCTCTCGGGGGAGATCGGGAGCATAGAAGTCGGCAAGAGTGCCGATCTCATCGTCGCCGATGTCCCCGACTACCGGTTCCTTGCCTATCACTTCGGCGCGAACCACGTGCGGACAATAATCAAGAACGGCACGATTCTGGAATTCTGACACGGGGCTCTTATGGCACGTCTCGTTGAGTGCGTTCCCAATTTCAGTGAAGGGCGCAACATACGCTTCATCAATGCGATCGCCGGGGCAATCAGCGCCGTCCCCGGCGTAAAGTTCATCAGCGCGGAGCCGGACAAGGACTACAACCGCACGGTCGTCACGTTTGTCGGCGAACCTGAGGCGGTCCTGGAGGGGGCGTTTCAGGGGACAAAGAAGGCGGCCGAGCTGATTGACATGTCGAAACACCGGGGGGAGCACCCCCGCATCGGCGCCACCGATGTGGTTCCGTTTGTCCCGGTCTCCGGCGTCACCATGGAGGACTGCGTCCGCCTCGCGAAGGAGTTCGGTGCACGCGTCGGCACGGAGCTGCAGATCCCTGTCTACTTGTACGAGGAGGCGGCGACGCGACCGGAGAGGAAGAATCTCTCCGTCATACGGAAAGGGGAATACGAGGGGCTGGCCGACAAGCTGAAAGACCCCGCATGGGCTCCGGACTTCGGACCCGCCGTCTTCAACGCCGCGTCGGGTGCGACGGTCACCGGCGCGAGGATGTTCCTCATCGCCTATAACGTCAACCTCGACACCAACGACGTGAAGACCGCGAGCGAGATCGCGCTCCGGATTCGCGAAAGCGGCCGGGTCAAGAAGGACGGAAAGGGGAACCCCGTTCTCGACGGGAAGAATCAGAAGATCATGATCCCGGGGTCGCTCCGGGCCGTGAAGGCGATGGGGGTGCTTCTCGAAGCGCAGAACATCGCGCAGGTCTCCATCAATCTCGTGAACTACCACGTCACCCCCCCCCACATGGCATTTGAGGAAGTGAAAAAGGAGGCGGCCGCGCTCGGTGCCCACGTGACGGGGAGCGAGATCGTCGGTCTCACGCCGAAGGATGCCCTCCTGATGGCGGGACGATACTACGCGCCGGAGGCATCCGGGGAGGAAGCGATCCTGGCTGCGGCGGTCGACTCGCTCGGTCTCGGCCAGCTCGAACCGTTCGACATGCAAAAGAAAGTCATCGAAGCACAACTCTAACAGAACGCGGACACTCCCATGCCAGCCAAGAAAACACTTGTAGCATTTCTGGACGAGCTTGCCTCCTCATCCCCCGCACCGGGAGGCGGGAGCGTCGCCGCGCTTGCGGGGGCTCTCGGCGCCGCGCTGACGGCGATGGTCTGCAACCTGACGATCGGCAAGAAGAAATATGCGGCTGTGGAAGGGGAGATGAAGAAGATCCTCGCCCAGGCCGAGAAGATGCGGGGGCTCTTCACCGCGCTGATCGACGAGGACACGCGGGCATTCAACAAGGTGATGGAGGCGTTCTCCCTGCCGAAAGACACGGAACCGCAGAAGGCGCTCCGCTCCGCGGCGATCCGCGAGGCGACGAAGGAAGCAACAAATGTCCCGCTGGAGGTCATGAAGCACTGCATCGATGCCCTCGCCCTCACCCAGCAGGTGGCCGCCTCCGGGAACGTGAATTCGGTCAGCGACGCCGGCGTCAGCGCGTACATGCTTCATGCCGCCGTCGAAGCCGCCGCGCTCAATGTGCGCATCAACCTGAACAACCTCAACGATTCGGAATTTGTCGGATGGAAGACGGATGAAATGGACTCGCTCATGAACACGAGCCGGATGATGCTCGAGGAGATCCAGGGGATCGTTGCCGATAAACTGAAGCACGACTGAGTCGCTCCCGCTAGTCTCCCCCCTCCCGGAAACGTCCCTCGCCGGCGCCGGCGGTATCACCCGGTGCCGCCCGGAGCGTTTCCCTCCCGCCGTATGTGTCTGCTTTTCTCTGTATGACGATCCGCTCCGCGGTCCATCCCGCGGCGAAGAGGAACGCGAGGAACCAGAACGCCGCCGCACGGAGGCGTGTCAGGACGTACATCCTTCTCAGGAGTATGTCTGCGCCGTACGCCGCTCCGATCATAAAGAGCGGTACGACAGGGAATCGGTACCGCGCGGAGCCGTAGAACGCGAGGTGGACGAGTATCCAGTATGCGCAGGGGGCAAAGAGGAAGAGTGTCCCCTTCCCCTCCCCGGCACGGCAGCAGAGCCCGAATGTCGCGAGAAGGAGCACGGCTGCGAACGGCAGATGGAGCGCCAGGACATCCGTCAGCCGGAAGCTGCTGAAGACGACACCCGCATTCGGCGCTGACCGGAAATCCGGCCGGTAGTGCATCGAGAGGAGCAGCCAGTAATCGACCGAAAAGAAATGGGCCCATTTCTTCGCGAGTATCATTCCATACTCCAGCGGATGCCCCTTCATGAACTCCACCCCGAGCCGGATTCCCAGGTCGGACTGCCCGAATTCGTCCTTCACCGCAACAAGAGGATTGTTCTCCGGAAACGAATATGAGCCGCTTGCACCGCTGTGTGTCCCTATCCAGAAGTTCACGCCCGTGTTGGATGTGAGCGATATGCGCCCGAATTCGTTGAAATTTCTGATGAGCCACGGGGAGAGGATGAGAAGCGCTGCTCCCGCGGTCAGTGCCAGCGCCTTCAGGTTCTTGCCCGATTTCCATCCGCTCACCCATCGTACCGCAAAAATCACCGCGGGAAGGAGAAGTATCGTGGGGCGTACAAGGGTCGCCGCACCAAGGACGATCCCTGCAGCGATGCTCGTCTTCCAGGAAGGCGTTTCGCCCGTGCATATCAGGAGATACAGGAGCAGGAGCGTCGTGAACACCGTCTCTGTCATCATGATCGAAACGTAAAGGATCTCGAGAGGGAAGAGCGCGAATATACCCGCTCCGATCAATCCCACCCGCTCCGAAAAGAGCTTTCGCCCCAGCACAAAGACAAGAAAGCAGGAGAGCAAATCGGCTGCCGCCTGGGCCGCCCGGACGGGAACAAGCGATTCGCCGAAAAGCCTGAACGAGAATGCGAGAAGGAGCGGGTATCCCGGAGTTCTGTAGGCTGTCGGGTGGCCTTCAAGCTGGTACGCGTCGCCGTGCGCGAGCGACTTCCCCAGCGCGACATAGTCGAGGTCGTCGGAGAAGAGGGGGGGATGGAACAACGCAACCGTCGCGATGCGCACGATGAGGCCCGCGGCGAGTATGCCGAGGAGAAGTGTGCCCGACCGGGGACGTTCGAATTTCATTTTCGGGGCCCCACCGCTGTTGCTCATTGATGCGCCGTCATCCGGGTGTCCGATCCTCCTCCTGAAGGACGATCGCACACGCCACGATCGCGGCGGTTTCCGTCCGGAGCCTCCGTGTGCCGAGTGAGACGGGCTGAAATCCCGCCTCCTGCGCAATGGCGATCTCCTCATCGCTGAAACCCCCTTCGGGTCCGATACACACGACCGCCGGACCATCCCCCGGTATGCGGGAGTGGGAGAGGGAAATTTCCGCCTGTTCGTGGGGGATCAACTTCAGCGCGTCTCCCCCGCAGGACGAAATGAATTCCCTCAACGGTTGGGGCTGCCGGACCTCGGGAAGAACGGAGCGGCCGGATTGCTTCATCGCCGCGACGCAGAGCTTCTGCCATCGCTCCGTCTTCGCGTGACGGGGGATCGTCCGTTCTGTCAGAAGGGGGACGATCCGCACCACGCCGATCTCGGACGCCTTTTCCACGAGGTAATCGAAACGTGAAGGATTCTTGAGCATCCCGGCCCCGAGCGTGAGCGCCCGGGCGGGCTCGTGCAGGCGCTGCGCGTGGGCGGTGATCCTGCACGTCGCTGCCTGCCGTGTGATCGACGTTATGCGCGCGTCATAGGAGTTACCGTTGCCGTCGACAACCCGGACCGCGTCCCCTTCACGCATGCGCATCACATGGGTCATGTGCAATAACTCGTCACCGGTGATCGTCAGTGTAGGGGGGGTGACGGAGCCCGGCGGAGCATAGAAGTACTCCATCGTCAGATGTTCCCGCGGAAGTCGATGATGAACTGGCCGACGCCGAACTCGTTCCACGCGTATTCGGTGCGGAGCACGACGCTGTACGGCAGGAGGAAGTCGATCCCGGCCCCGTACCCGGTTGCGAATAAGCCGGGGGTCAACCTGTCCCCCCGGAACCATGTGGCTCCCGTGTCCGTGAAAAGCGAAAGGCTGATCCCGAACCGCCATACGGAAAATTCGGAAGGCATTGCAACCGCAGAAAACAGGAATGTCCTCGCATCCAGGAGCGAGTAGCGGAGTTCGGCTGTCCCCCCCGCGATGTCCTCCCCCTCCATCACCGTCCTGTAATACCCCCGGATTCTCTCACCGGCTCCGAAATACGTGTGCGCGTACGTCGGGACGAGGCCGCCGGCGACAAGAGACCCGAACAGGCGTGTCGCGAGTGAAAATCCCCCGCCGAATGGAACATACTTCCTCGCGTCGGCGCCGAACCTGCTGTAGCTCAACGGCGACTCCCCGAACCCGTTCTTGCTTGCGTAGAGTGAGACCATCGTCCCGCTTGTCGCGTATTCCCGCAGGTCGCGGGAATCGTACACGTAGCTCACGCTCGCGTACAGGTAGGTGTCCTGACCGTTCGGCGAGACGGTCCGTCCCGGGAGGTACGACGTCACGGTGACATCGTGAATTCCGATGTTGATCCCAGCGGTCTCGAACAGGTTAAAACGCTTTCCCACGGTGCCGTTGATGTCGTAATGCTGCTCGTAGAAATCTCCGGTCAGGTCGGATTGTATGACGCTCCTGTTCTTGACCCGGGAGAACCCGAGCGACGATGCGAAATAGAGATTGTTCTCCCTATCAAGCTGCGGATCGGCAAATGAGAATGAAATTGCAGGGTCGTAGCCGAACACCACGGAACCGTACAGCTTCTGGTTCCTCCCGCGGAAATTATAGTGGAGCAGGCCACCGCCGAAATAGAATTTGTGCGTGTCGCCGTCGCGGAACCCGAAGAGCGGGAGAGGGACGATGTACCAGCGCTCGCGGACATCGACGAAAAGGAAATGCTGCGTACCGAGCGAATCGTACAGGAGGTCAACGCGTGTGAAAAGCCCCAGGCTGTAGATGCGCCCCCGGTCGAATTCGATCTCCTCGCGGGTGAGAATCGCGCCCGGTTTGATCGTCATCTCGTCCAGGATGACGTACGCCTCGGTCTTGTCGTTCCCCCCCACCATGATGGTGTCGACCACCCCGAGGACCGGTGAGGCGGCGCGTACCGTATCCTGCGCTGCGGCCTCCGCATGGAGCATGAAAACGATGGCGGCGATTGCTGCACACGGGGTACGCCCGCAGCGGTGTGCACGAAAACGGGAGGAGCGCGTCATGCGATCAGCCGCCGGTGTTCCACCATGATGCACCGGTCAATGACAACGTCCAGCCCCGCATCGGAGGCGCGCTGTGCAGCATCCTCGTGCACTGTGTCGAACTGCATCCAGAGTGCGCGGGCTCCGGAGCGGATGGCGGCTCCTGCGATCGCCGGAACGTACTCCGGGCGCCGGAAAATGTCGACGATGTCGACGGCGTAGCCGATGCTCTCGAGGTCCCGAAACGCCGCCTGGCCGAGGACTTCCTTGACTGAAGGGTTCACCGGTATGATCACATATCCCTGCTTCTGGAGGTAGAGCGCCACGCGGTGGCTGTCGCGGTGCGGCGTGTCGGAGAGGCCAACGACCGCGATCGTGCGTGATCGCCTGAGGAGAGACGCAATGTCGGTATCGTTGCTGAGAATGGCCATGAAATGTTCATGCAAGGTGTTCGATCGCCCGCGCGGCGGCCGCCTGCTCCGCCTCTTTCTTGTTCTTCCCCTCCCCGCGTCCCCTCCGGCCGTCGCTCAGGGAGACCTCGACGGTGAATGTCCTGTCGTGATCGGGCCCCTCTTCCAGCACAATGGTGTACCGGGGGATCCCGAGGCCGTTCGCCTGTGAGTACTCGAGAAGCATGCTCTTGTAGTTGTCGTCCGCGGTGACGACGGCGCCGCTTTTCAGGGCGCTCAGGACTCGCCGTTCCACAAATTGCCGCGCCGCGTCAAACCCGCCGTCCAGGTAGATTGCGGCGATGACGGCCTCGAAGGTGTCCGCGGCAATGGTGTCCTGCCCCTTCCCCGGACCGCTCGATGCGCTGGGGCTCGTGAGAATGAAGTCCGCAAGCCCGATCGCTTTCGCGTATGCCGCCAGCGCCTTTCTGTTGACGAGGCGGGACCGTATCTTTGTCAGATCCCCTTCTTCGGCCCGGGGGTAGTGATGGTAGAGGTACTCGCCGACGATCAGGTTGAGTATCGAATCCCCGAGGAATTCCATCCGTTCATTGGATGTGCCGGGGTGATGCTTGTGCTGGAGATACGAACGGTGCAGCAGGGCGCGCACGAACGTGTTCTTCTCACGGACGTGATAATCGATCCTCCGTTCGAACTCCCTGAGGCGTTCTATGAAAATGGGGTGGGCGTCATCGCCGGAAACCGGCGCAGGTCGGGCCGGCCGGCGGAACAGCCTTGCGATGAGTTGACGCAACTGCTCCATACAACCGTCAGTTGGTGTATTTTTTCACCAGCAACGTGGCGTTGTGGCCGCCGAATCCGAATGTGTTGCTGAGGGCGTACTGCACAACCCTTCGTACGGCCACGTTGGGGGTATAGTCCAGGTCGCACGCGGGGTCGGGATGTTCGTAGTTGATCGTCGGGGGGATGATGTCGTTTTTACACGCCAGTATCGCAGCGATCGCTTCCACCGCCCCGGCCGCCCCGAGAAGGTGGCCGGTCATCGACTTGGTCGAGCTGAGCTTCATCGTCCGGGCGTGCTCGCCGAAGACCGCCTTGATTGCCTGTGTCTCGCTGATGTCGCCCAGCGGGGTGGATGTCCCGTGGACGTTGACATAGTCCACCTTGTCGGCCGTGATGCCGGCGTCCTTGAGCGAACGGCGCATCGACCGGACCGCCCCGTCACCCCCCTCGGGTGGTGCGGTGATGTGGTGGGCGTCGGCCGTGAATCCGATCCCCACCATTTCGCAATACACTCTGGCCCCCCGGGCCTTCGCATGTTCGAGTTCTTCCAGTATCAACGCGCCCCCCCCTTCGCCCATCACGAACCCGTCCCGGTCGGCATCGAAGGGCCTGCTCGCCTTCTCCGGAGCGTCATTGCGCGTGGAGAGAGCCCGCATGGCGTTGAATCCCCCGAGCCCCATCGGTGTGATGGGTGCCTCGGACCCGCCGCAGACCATCACCTCTGCGTCGCCGTACTGGATGATCCTGAACGCGTCGCCGATGGCGTGCGACGCAGTGGCGCAGGCCGATACGGTGGCGTAATTCGGCCCCTTGAAACCGTGTTTAATCGAGATGTTCCCGCTTGCGATGTCCGGAATGAGCATGGGAATGAAAAACGGGCTGATCCGTCCGGGACCGCCTGCCATCAAGTTCTTGAACTGCGTGTCGTACGTGGCCATCCCGCCGATGCCGGATCCGAAGACCACACCGTAGCGGTCAGGATCCTCTCCCTTGAGGGAGATACCCGCGTCCGCGATCGCCTGGTCGCATGAGATCAACGCAAACTGGGCAAACGGGTCCATTCGCTGGGAGCCCTTCCTGTCCAGAAAGTCGGTCGCCTTGTAGTTCTTCAATTCACAGGCGAAGTGGGTGTCGTACAGGGACGTGTCAAAGTGCGTAATGGGAGCCGCGCCGCTCTTTCCGGCAAGCAGGTTGTTCCAGAACTCCTGCACAGAATTGCCGAGCGGAGTGACGGCTCCGAGTCCTGTGACGACGACTCGACGTTTGCCGTTTGTTGCCATGCGTTGATACTCTCCTTCCTGTTCGCCCGCCGGATGGATACGCCCGGCGGGTGTCCGGGCGTGATGCCCGCCCCCCGGCTGATCGGGGGGCGGGGGAATTTCTAAGCCGCCTCAGGCGCTCTTCGACTTGATGTATTTGATCGCGTCTCCTACGGTGGTGATCTTTTCCGCATCTTCGTCGGGGATCTGCAGATTGAATGCCTTCTCGAATTCCATCACCAGTTCCACGGTGTCAAGAGAGTCGGCGCCGAGATCGTTCGTAAAGGACGCTTCCGGCGTGACCTGTCCGTCGTCCACGCCCAGTTTGTTGATGATGATCTCTTTCACTTTTGCCTCAATGTCTGCCATGACGCTGACCTCCTGTGTGAGTGATGAAAAATTGTGAACAGCCCGACTTCAACGCTCTCCGCATTACATGGTCATGCCGCCGTCGACGCACAGAACCTGCCCGGTGATGTATCCCGCGTCGTCCGAGGCGAGGAACCGCACGGCCGACGCGATCTCCTCGGGCCGGGCGGTCCTCTTCAGCGGTATCATCCCGATCAGGACCTTCTTCTGTTCGGGGGTCAGGGCACCCGTCATATCCGTGTCCACGAAACCCGGTGCGATGGCATTCACCTGAATATTGCGAGAAGCGAGCTCTTTTGCAATAGATTTGGTGAAGCCGATGATCCCCGCCTTGGACGCCGCATAGTTCGATTGTCCTGCATTTCCGCTGATACCTACGATTGAGGTTATGTTGATGATCTTCCCCGACCGTTGTCCCACCATCTGGCGGGCCGCCGCCTTCGTGAAATTAAAGACGCTCTTGAGGTTGTTGGCGATCACGCGGTCCCAGTCTTCCTCGCTCATCCGCATGAGCAGCCCGTCTTTGGCGATCCCCGCGTTGTTAATGAGAATGTCGAGCCGGCCGTGATCGGCGATCACGCGTGAGACCAGCGCTGTGGCATCGGAGGCGGACGCGGCGTCCGATTGATGAGCGGAGACCGTATGTCCCTTCGCGCGGAGCGCAGAGGCGAGATCCTCCGATACGCCGGAAGAGCTCTTGTATGTGAATGCCACCGTGGCGCCGGCGGCGGCGAATTCCTCGACGATCGCCCGCCCGATTCCCCGACCGCCACCCGTTACGAGCGCGATTCTTCCCTGGAGTGTGCTCATGATTTCATGGCCGGATTCAGATCGGGATTCGGGCCGGAATTCAGAAGCGAGGCGTAATGTTTTTCCATCTGGGCATATCCTTCCTCGCCGACGATGTGGACAAGTTCTTCCCTGCACGCTTCAAAGAGCGGGATGTCGAATGACGTCTCTATCGTGCAGCAGGTTTCTTCGTCCTGGAGCATCTGATCGAAACTGACGATCCCGTTGGAGATTTCGATCGGGTAGAGAATGCAGAACAGGGGCTTGATCGACCACTTGTCCATTCCCTCTGCCAGTGCGGCCTTTTGCATCGCGCAGCGTCCGTGGGCGTCGAGGAATGCGCACTTGTTGTTGATCACCCGGGTCCCCACGCACTCTCCCGACGGGAAGTCCGGGTCGACCTCCACTTTCGTCTCGAACCAGCGCGAGGGATCAGTCGTTTGCGTGTCGTCCATATGCCGTATGATGAGATCCCTGTGCGCCATGATCACCTCTCTCTCGCGAAAGTCGACGAACACCCCCCCTTCGCAGCATGCGGAAGAACAGGTGCAGGGGCCCCCGCCCTTCGGGAATCCTTTGACAAAGAGCTCCCCCGACATCGTGTACTCATCGATCCTGAGCGACTTATCCGGCGTGATCACGTCCCCCCCCCTCCCCCCGCGGGCTCCGGCCGGAACGCCGAATGGGCCCCTGCGAAGTCCCGCCAGGCATCCACCCCCGTCGTCGCCACCTGCGGCGCGATTCTCCTGATGAGGCCCTGCAGGATCTTCCCGGGGCCGATCTCCGTACATGCGGTCATACCGTCACGCACCATGTTGTTCACGCTTTCTTCCCACCGGACGGGGCTCGTCACCTGCATGTAGAGAAGGCTGCGGATCTCGCCGGCGCGCCGAACAGGCTCTGCCGTCACGTTTGCGTAGACCGGGATGCGCGCATCCCGGAACGTCGTGCGGTCAAGCCCTTCCTTCAAGCCTGCCTGCGAGCTTGCCATGAGCGCTGAATGAAACGCGCCGCTGACGACGAGTTTCTTCACCATCCTGGCGCCGCGGAGCTTTGCGATCTCCATGGCCCTGCGGACTCCCGCGACGGAGCCGGAAATGACGATCTGCCCCGGGGAATTGAAGTTCGCAGGCTGAACGACCCCCGCCGCCGCGGCTTCCCGGCAGACTTCCTCAATCACCTGAGGCGTGAGCCCCACTACCGCGGCCATCGTTCCCGGATGTTCCTCGCCTGAGCGCTGCATCAGCTCCCCGCGGAGCCGCACGAGACGGAGCGCGTCCTCAAACGACAGGACTTCGGCCGCCACCAGCGCGGAGTACTCGCCGAGCGAATGCCCGGCCACCATCGCAGGATGTGCGGGCATCGCCATAAAGAGCGCGACGCTGTGGAGGAAAATTGCGGGCTGTGTGTTCCTGGTCTGGGAAAGTTCTTCCTCCGGCCCGTTGAAACAGATCCTGCTCAGGGGGACTCCCAGTATCGCGTCCGCCTTTTCCATAAGCGCGCGCGAGGCCGGGTGGGCCTCAAAAAGGTCCTTCGCCATCCCCACGTATTGCGACCCCTGACCGGGGAACACGTATGCCGTCATTCCCATTGTGTCATCGAGCGTCCTCCGCCGTCCATTTCATGAGCACGGCGCCCCACGTGTAGCCCGCGCCGAAGCTGGCCATGACGATCGTCTGTCCTTTCTTCAGCTTCCCCGATTGCCACCACTCGGAGAGACAGAGGGGGATCGTGGCGGCGGTCGTATTGCCGTACCTGTCGATGTTGATCATGACCTTTGAGCGGTCCAGTCCCATCCGTTCGGCGGTCGCGTCGATGATGCGGAGGTTCGCCTGATGCGGCACGAGCCAGTCGACGTCCTTTCCCGCGAGGTGGTTCCGTTCCATGATCTCCCCGGAGACGTCGGCCATGCCCACGACCGCCGCCTTGAAGACGGTTTTCCCGTCCTGGAAGATAAAGTGCATCTTCTTGTCCACGGTCTCATGGGTGGGGGGATTCAGGCTCCCGCCCCCGCGCATGTTGAGGGCTTTCTCTCCCGAACCGTCGCAACAGAGTATCTGGTCAAGGATGCCTCCGGAGGGATCCACCGAAGGCTCGAGAAGAACCGCGGCGCCGGCGTCTCCGAACAGGATGCTGTTGTTCCTCTCGGTGTAGTCGGTGATGGAGCTCATCTTGTCGGCTCCCACGACAACGACCTTCCTGCACGTGCCGTTCTCGATGAACTGGGCCCCGGTGACGAGCGCGAAGGGAAAGCCCGAGCACGCCGCCGAGAGGTCGAACCCCCAGGCACGCTTCGCACCTATGCGCTCCTGGACCAGGCAGGCGGTGGAGGGGAAGAACATGTCCGGCGTGACGGTGGCGACGATGATCAGGTCGATCTCTGCGGCGGAAATCCCCCGGATCTTCAGGGTTTCCCGTATGGAATTTGCCGCCAGGTCCGATGTCGCTCCCTCCCGGAGTATGCGACGCTCGATGATGCCCGTCCGCGAACGGATCCACTCGTCTGACGTGTCGACCATCCTTTCGAAGTCGGCGTTTGTGAGTCGCTCTTCGGGGACCCAGTGCCCCACGGCAGTGATGGTTGCCCGTATCTTCGTCATTCTTCTCCGTTTCTGGATCCGTGAAGTGAATCCTGGATCTTGCCGTTGACGTCCTGGACGACCGTCTTCTCCGCCAGGAAAATCATGTTCTTGATCGCCCTGGCGCTCGATCCGCCGTGTCCGATGATGGAGACGCCGTTGACCCCGAGCAGGGGGACACCCCCGGCCTCCTGATAGTCCATCTCCTGCATGACGGAGCGGAGTCCCCCGCGCGCCAGGAGGGCGACCAGCTTTTCCCTGGGCCCGCGCGACGCGTAACGCAAGAATTTCGCCTTCAGGAACGACGGGATGCTCTCGCCGAATTTCAAGACTATGTTCCCGACGAACCCGTCACAGACAACTACATCCACCCCCCCCCTCAGGATGTCCCGTCCCTCGACATTCCCCACAAAATGCAGGGGGCCCTCTTTCAGCATCTTGAATGCCTCGAGCGTGACCTCGTTTCCCTTTGTTTCCTCTTCGCCGATGCTCAGCAGCCCGACCGCGGGGTGGCGCGTGCCGAACATGGCGGCCACATACGCGGATCCCATCAGGCCGAACTCATAGAGGTGCCGGGCCCGGCAGTCGACGTTTGCTCCCGCATCGAGAAGGAGACACGGGGTGTGCTTTGCAGTGGGGAACAGTGCGCCGATCGTCGGCCGGCCGATCCCCTTGATCCGTCCGAGAATGAGCGTCGACGCGGACAATACCGCGCCTGTATTCCCCGCGCTTGCGAACGCGTCCGCCTTCCCGTCCCGGTGGAGCGCGAGACCGACGGCGATGGAAGAATTCTTCTTCGACTTCAGGGCGGAATTGGGCGCGTCGTGCATTTCGATGATTTCATCCGCATGGACGACGCGCAACGTCCCCGCGATGTTCGCCTCTCCCCCCCCCGGGGCATGCTTCCGTAATTCGGATTCGATGGCCTGCTGCCTCCCGACGAGGATGACGGAGACCCGCCCGGAGGATTCAGCGATGGCGTCCACGGCTCCCTGGACCACAACCCCGGGAGCATAATCCCCCCCCATGGCGTCGACGACAATGGTTATGTCTTTCTCCTTCCAGCTCAAGGGAATGGGAAACCGGGTGATTGATGAAGGGGGTTCATACCGGCGGCGCGGAGGCGGCCATCGCACCTCATCTCCCGCGCCGGAGACCGGAGGGGGAGAATGAGCTGTGGGGGTCTCAGGATGCCTTGGGAACGACTATGGAACGGCCGTTGTAGTACCCGCAGTTCGGGCAGGCACGATGGGGGAGCTTCTGTGTGTGACAATTGGGGCAATCGGAGATTGCAGGCGCAACTGCCTTGTAATGTGTCCGGCGTTTCCGGCCGCGCGTCTTGGAGTGTCGTCGTTTCGGATTCGGCATATGCTCTCCTATCCAGCCTGTTTCGAATTGTTGTTCTGAAGTTCCTTCAACTTGTCCCACCTGCCGTCCACCAGCGTCTCCTTGCAGTCACACGCCCCCTCGTTGAGATTCTTGCCGCACCGAAAGCAGAGTCCCCTGCATTCTTCCCGGCAGACATTCTTCAGGGGGAAAGCAAGGAGAAGAGTCTGTCGCACATCGTCGGCCAGATCGATGACCGTCTGTCCCGGCGGCATCACCTGGACCTCCGAAGGGTCGATCCGCTCCGCTTCGGTCTCCTCCCACACGTAATGCATCTGGTACCCGGATCCGAGGGGCTCCCGGATGAGCGCGACGCACCTGTCACAGGGGACTTCTACCGTGGTCGCCACGGACGCCCTGAGAAGAAGCTGCCTGCTGGTCTTCTCCAGCGTCGCCGTGATGTCCACACCGTCGGGGAACTCGGAGGGAAGTCCGAGTTCGGCCGGCGTGATCCGGAAATTGTAGGCGTGAACCCCTTCGGAGAGACCGCCGACCTGTATTTTCATTGCCCCCTCACATGAGGCGGAAACCCCTTCCCGCCCGGCAAATCCCTCTCACGCCTGCCGGAAATCCGCCGGGATGGGCGGTTTTTGCCCGTTTTAACAAAAGCCCTACAATATATGCATATCCTCAAAGAGAGTCAAGAAACACTCGTTCCGCAGCGTTCAGGCCGAAAAAATGGGTGGACTTCACTCCATGCGGATGCAAAGGTGGGGGGGGAAGAGGGTGGGAGCCGGGTCCGGGTTCCCGCCTCCTGGGAAGACGAGGCGGGAACCCGGGGAGGCAGATCTTACTCCAGCTTTACCGGTTCCCCGTGTTCGAGCGGTTCCCCATGTTGGAGCAGTTCGGCCTGCACCTGCTCGATTGTCTCCGCGAGCGCTTCGCGGAATTTTTCGAAATCCTCCTTGTAAAGGAAGATCTTGTGTTTCTCGTATTCTTCCTCGCCGACGCGCTTGCTTTCCGTGATGGTGATGTAGAAGTCCTTTTCGGATTTTGTCGATTTGACGTCGAAGAAGTAGGTCCGCTTTCCGGCCCTTACCCTCTTCGTGAAGATCTCATCTTTGTAGCCGTTGTTTTCCAAAGCCCTGCCCTCCTGATTAGAGTTATTCCGATGGTGTGATTGTGTGTCTCTCGAGTTGTTAGTGTCTGATGACCGCGACTTTTCCCGTGCCTACCTGACTGCCGTCTTCCGTGAACCCCACGATGACATATACCCCCGAGGCGACGACGTTTCCCCTGTCGTCCTTCCCGTCCCAGAACCCGATCCGGCCGCCGGGGGTCTTGATCTCACGGACAAGCCTCCCGTCGATCGTCAGTATCTTCAGGCTGGAATTTGCGACAAGACCGTCGACGGTAAGAAGCGATCCGTTCGGGACCAGGTACGGGTTCGGGTAGACGAAGAGCTTGTCGAACTGCGCCTTCGGGGCGACGGCCGGTGTGCTCAGGCTGGCCAATCCCCCCGTCGTGCCGAAATAGACGGTCCCGGTCTCCGGATCGACGGCGATGCTCTTGACATTGTTGTCGATGAGTTTCCCCGATGTGCTCTCGACCGTGTACGAGGCGAGCGCCTGCGTCCCGTCGGGAGAATACAGGATCACCCCTTCCGTCGTGGCCACCCACTTCTGATTGAGCGGGTCGACCGTGATGGCGTTCACGGTCAGGCCGTTCGCGGGCCTGTACGTGGCAATCGCTTGGTCCCGCAGGGGGTTCGACGGATCGAGTACGATGGCGATCCCCCGGTCGGTCCCGATCCAGATTTCGTTCTCCCTGTCGACAACGATCGTCGAGACATTGTCGCTCGGCAACCCGTTTGCGCTGGTCAGGTGCACCGCCGCGATGCTGTCGATTGTCCCGCCGTTGGCAAGCGCCACGACCCCTTTCAGGGCCGGGTCCTTGACGACAGCCCAGAGGTTGTCCGACGCGTCTACCGCGAGGCACCGGTCGACGGGTCTGTCCTGCAGCCTGTCGACCTTTGTGCCGTCGACGATGACGGGGAGATGTCGCCACGTCCCATCGGGTTTGCGGACAGCAAGGACATTTCTGTCGGCGGGGAGCACGATAGACGTCCAGAAGTTGCCGCGGCTGTCGCAGGCGACGCTGCTCGTGACGATGAAGTTCAGGTTGTTCGCGAGTCCCGCCATCCCCACATTGCGTCCGAAGAGGTGAGCGGCGTCGATCGAATCGGATCCCGCCGGGATCTCGACGCTGCCGTAGCCGTAGGTGCTTGCCCAGAGGGATCCGTTGCACCCCACGGACACGAGATAGACTTCGTCATCAGGAAGGAGGCTGTTCTCCGGGATGAATGATTTCCAATTGTGCCCGTTGTACCTGTAAAATCCGAATCCCGTTCCGGGACCGTAGAAACCGCCACCTGCGCCCCAGAGCGTCCCGTCGGGTGCGATGGTGACGTCATTGAACTGGTTGGAGTTGGGTCCGTTCGGGAAATGCGAATTCCATGACGCGCCGTAGACCTGTAGCCCGCCGCCCAGCGTGCCGACCGATGGGAGGCCGTTGCTCCCGGTCACGAGAGACGTCGGTGTGAATGAGAGCGGAGGGCCGTAGGCGAGCGCGGTATTGAGAGAATCGACGGTGTAGACGAGGTTTGTCGCCGTACACACGCCGAGCGATGCTGAGGAAGCACTCAACCCGACGATCGATACTCCGGCCAGAGAGGAGATCCCCTGCCAGCCGGCGCCGTCATAATAATAGAGCCCTTTTGTCGTCCCCGCGTAGACGCGGCCGTTGAACACGGCGAGGGCCGACGGGACGGATCCCGCCGGGCCGACCTGCTGGAGAGTCCAGTGCTGGGGGTCGAGGAGGTTCGGGCTGGAAACGTCCGCCCAGACGACGTAATTGCCCGTGCTCCGGTCCGAGACAGCCGCCCAGATCCGGCCGCCGCTGATCACCGCGCTGGTGACAGCAACGCGGTTGTTCGCGGGGATCGCACCGAACGACGTAAACGTGTCCCCGAATTCCCCCCGGCCAAGCCTGTAGACGCTCAGCCCGAAATCGCTGCAGAGGAGGACCGTATCGCCGGCGGTAATCACCGCATTGATCCGCTTGTCGGTGGGACCCGGAAATTCCACGATGTTGGAGATCGTGCGGACGAATCCCGTGGACGGCGTGTAGATGTGGATCATCCCCGTGGAGGCGCACCCCCACACGTCGCCGTTCCTGTCGATCCCGACGGCGGTGAGATCCGTGCTGAGAAGGCCTTCGGCATTGGTGAGCTTGAGGTAGGAATCCGTCCCCTCGTCCCAGCGGAACAATCCGCCGCTCGTCGCAGCCCAGTAGCCGTGTCCGCTCCTGGCAACCCCCTTCACATCCTTCATTGACGTGAAGTTCTTCCAGGTGCCCGCGCCGCCATACAGCGCTCCGGCGCCCAGGAGGTACACTACAATAATGCCCCACCCTCGCGTCTTCATAACCTTCGCCCTGGCAGGACGAACGCCGCACCCGCGGTCTCGCGCGTCCGCTCCTGTCAGTGCTTCGAGCCTTTCTTCCCTTCGGAGAGTTGTGCCTTCAGGTCCGCAAGCTCGATTGCCGAGAGAGCCGCGTCCCACCCTTTGTTCCCCGCCTTGGCGCCGGCACGTTCGAGCGCCTGTTCGAGTGTGTCGGTTGTCAACACACCGAACGTCACCGGGGTTTCGGTCTGCAGGGATATCTGGCCGATCCCCTTCGCCACTTCCGACGCTATGTAATCAAAATGAGGCGTCTCTCCACGGATGACGCACCCCAGGCAGATCACCGCGTCGAACTTCCCCGGTGCGGCGAGACGCATTGCGACCTGGGGGATCTCAAACGACCCGGGGCAGCGAACGACGGAAATCGCGTCCCCCTCCGCACCGTGCCGCACCAGGCAGTCGACGGCGCCCTGGAGGAGCTGTTCCGTCACCAGGCTGTTGAAACGGCTCACGACGATCCCGAACGAGCGTCCGCGTGCGAGGAGTTTTCCTTCGATTGTGTGCATCTGTTGTCCCCTTCTTTCGAATTCGGCGGTTCGGCGTCTAACGTAGCCGCCGGCGCATCATGTCCACGAGCTCTGTGGAGATGTAGTACTTTCCAAACGATTCTCTGTCGTTCCTCTTCCCCCCGTGGAAGTCGGAGCCACCGCTGGCAAGGAGGAAATATTCGCTGACGATGCCGCTGTAGTGCGCAACGAGTTCCGGCGAATGGGAAGGGTGAACCACCTCGATCCCGTCAATCCCCTCGTCGATGAGCTCCTGAAGCACGGTCTCGTTGACGAACGTCGACGGGTGCGCCAGGAATGACAATCCGCCGGCCGCGGCGATCAGCGCGATCGCGTCGCGCGGCGAGATCAGGTATTTCTTTTCGTACGCGGGCTTTCCAAACCCGAGGTACTTCGAAAACGCTTCCTGATATGTGCCGATCAGCCCCTCTTCCAGCAGCGCGGTGGCGATATGGGGACGGCCGACCGATCCCGTGCCAGCCCTGCGCAGGACCGCCGCGAATGTCAGCGGCAGGTGCATCCGGTTCAGCTTCCCGACGATTCTCTCCGCCCGTTTCCGTCGTTCGCTCCTGAAAAGCTCGAGATATTCCTGCAGGCGGCTGTCCCGGTGGTTGATGAAGTACCCGAGGATGTGCACGTCGGCTTCACCGACGATGGTGCTCAGCTCGACGCCGGGGATCACGACGATCCCCAGGGGCGCCCCAAGTGCCGTCGCCTCGTCGAGGGCCCCCGTGTTATCGTGGTCGGTGATGCTGATAGTGGTCAGGCCGGCTTGCCTGGCGCGTTCGATGAGTTCGCTGGGGGAGAGAGCGCCGTCGGAAAACGTTGTGTGAAGATGGAGATCCGCTTTACCATCCATGCAGCACGAGTCGGGGTAAGAAAGAACGGGAGAAGGACAAATTCTACAGATAGCGCGACTTGAATTTCTCGTAGTCGTTGATGATGAGCTTGCCCCGCTCGATCTCGAGGTGACCTTCCCGGATGAAGGCGTGTATCATACGCGAAATGGTCTCGCGGGAAGTCCCCGCCATGTTGGCCAGATCCTGCTGCAGGGGAAGCTCGTCGATCTCCACCCGGCCCTTACGGATTTTCCCGATGTCGTCGGCAAGCTGCAGCACGACATTCGCCACGCGGCCGGCGGCATCTTTCAACGAAAGACTCTTGATCTGCGCGTCCGCTTTCCGGAGGCGCATTGTCAGTTCCTTGAGGAGTGCGATGGCCACCGACGGGAAATCGTGCAGGAGTTTGAGAAAATCCCGCCGGTGTATCATGAACAACTCCGATTTCGTGATCGCGACGACGCTCGCGGACCGTGCGAGGCCGTCGAGAATTGCCATTTCGCCGAAGAAGTCGCTCTCCCCGAGAATGGAGAGTATCACCTCGCGGCCGTCATCGTCCATCCGGACAATCTTCACCTTCCCTGACACGATGACAAAGAGTGCTGCGCCCGCCTCTTCCTCGAGAAGGATGATGCTCCCCTTCTTGTACTTCTTCCGGACCCCCACCTTGGAAATGGTGTCGAGGTCCATCGGCTCCAGATCGCACAGAATTGGGACGTTTTTGAGAAACTCGATCTCGTCCTTCACTGCTGCATTCAGAATAACCTCACTCAGGATTAGGGAGGAATGTCGGCTGGGTTTGGCGACCCTTGCGACTTCGGTAAATATTCTACGAAATATAGGTTCTCGTGTGATGAAAGTCAAGAAACCCGGCAGGGTTCCGTGCCCCTGGCCTTTGCGCGGAGATGGCGATCAGAGATCTCAGTCGGAAAGGAGGAAGTATGTAAAGAAGGCAAATCCCACCTGCGTGGCGAGAAGAGCAAGTGCCGCCGATGTGTCAAGTCGATGCGTCGCACGCTGCAAAGCGGGATCCCCGGTATCCTGGTAGAGAGCGTTCCTTCCGTCGGCTTTGATCTTGAGATATGCCGCCGCGACGCCGGCAACGATTGTGGCCCCTCCTGCGACATAGAGCCTCAGGCCCGTTCGTTCAGAGCTCCCGCTTTCAATCATAAGGGGGCTCTCGAATGGCTCTGATTGCCAGATTTTTTGCAAGGCCGCGCTCGCAACCCCCGATTTCCCTTCGGGGAGGAGAATGGCCGTTTTTTCGTAACCCTTCCGTTCCACCGTGACGCTCGAAGGGAGAACCATGGAGCGCGACACAAGCACGAGAGGAGTCGTCCCGGCAACCGAATCCCCCACCTTGACGAGTGCCCCCGATGGATCGGTGATCACCATGACCCGCCGGTCGAACGCATACCGGAGCGTCCGTTGCTCCCCCGGAGCCATGACTATAGTGTCGCTGATGCTTCCTGTGAGCCACGAGGAGAGATCAGACTGGACGAGCCTGAGTGCATGCCTCCCCCCCCTGAGCGAATCGAGCGTCAGGGGGGTCTTGCCGGCGGGGAGGGAGTCGATGAACACCCAGGCCGTGTCGTTTCCCGTCTGGAGCGTCAGGGAGCAGAGTGCCGGTGCGGTGGAATCCGCCGGCCCACCCCGCGCCAGACCCGTGAAAACAATGCACATCATCACTGCGCGCATGCCGCCGTCATTGCGAAGCGATCTCATCATTCCGCCTCCCTGAATGCAAGCAGGTCGTGCTCGTCCGTCGCGACGAAGAGCCTTCCGAAGGCCGCTGCCGGAGAAGTCCTGATCCGCCCTCCTGCGTCCGCCTTCCAGATGATCGCCCCGTCTTCCGTACCGAGTCCGAAAATCTGTTTCTTCATCGTTCCGATGTAGACCGTGGATCCGGCGACTGCACCTCCGGCGCTTATCGGTCCCCCCAGGTCGGTGCGCCACACCGGCACCCCGTCCTTCTCCCTGAACCCAAAAGCTTCCCCGGCGAGGTTCCCGACGATGACGATGTCGCCGGCGGGAACGCCGTTGGCGTATATGGGTGCGCCGGTCCGTGATTGCCATGCCGGGCGCCCCGAGGAGAGGTTGATCGCGATAAAGGTCCCGATCCGGTTCCCGACGAAGACCGTCCCCGACACGATCAGCGGGGATGCGATGACGGGGGCGCCGGTGTCGAATGTCCACTTCTGCGCACCTGTTTCGGCATCAAGCGCGTACACTTTTCCGTCGTCTGCCCCGAAAACGATCGTCCCCCCCTCTGCGGCGGGGGAGGAGCGGATCCCCTTGTACTTCGTGTTGTCCGGGAGTTCGAACTTCCATCGCATGTCCCCCGTCGCCCTCTCGATGCTGAAGAATGTCCCCGCGGTGTTGCCGAAGAAGATCTTCTGCGCGAGGAGGCACGGCGTGACCTCCACGTCGCCGTAGCTTTTCTTCCACCGGGGTTTTCCCTCGAACAGGTCGAACGCCGTGATCGATTGCTGCGAATTGGAAAGGGGGACGAAGGCAACGCTCCCGTCGATGACCGGGGACCCCTGGATGGCCTCCCCGAGTGCGATCGAACCGATCTGTTTTCCGGTGGCGACGGAGAGCGCGCACAGCTCGCCCCGCAGAGTTCCCACGAACACGATGCTGTCCACAACGACGGGAGACCCGTTTCCCATCCCCGCGGCGATGTCCTGAGTCCACGCCAGCTTCAGCGGCGGGGAAAGTGCCCCGGATGCCGAAGCGGTGTGTCCCACCGTGCGCGCAAATGTCGGCCAGTCGTCGGACCGGGAATGGAGGTAACGCTCCATCCTCAGTCCGCCGCACCCCGCGATCAGAAGCAGCCATGTCAGCGCGAGCATCCGTGAATGCATCAGAAATCCCATCCGAAGAAGAATTGCGTAAAGAGCCCCCCCTGAAACGACGTGAAGTTGTTCTCGATCCTCTTCCCGATGTCGTACCGGAGTACAAGGACGCCTCCGAGGTTCATCCGGAGTCCGCCGCCGATACTGCCGTACGTCTGCGTATACTGGTCATCCCAGGCGCTTCCCGCATCGAAGAACAGTGCCCCCCGGATTGACCAGAAGCTGATCCCGCCGAACGGAAACTGGACAGCGAACTGGTCGATGAACGGGAACCGGAGCTCCTGGCTCGTGAGCCAGAGCTTCTGCCCCCGGAGGGACCAGAGCGGCCAGCCCCGCAGATCCCAGCTCCCCCCCATGACGAAACGCCGCGATTCCTTCCCGTCGTTGTAAAAGAGCCAGAGCCGTGACGCGAGTGCGCTCCGTGTCGCAAGGCGCAGATAGTTTCTGTAATCGGCGATGATTGAATAGTAGTTGACGTTGGAATACTGTATATCGGACGTGTAGGCGAGCGTCAGGCTGAAGGCGTTGCCGTCCAGGGGGCCGCTCGGCCCCCAGAGCGAATTGTCATGGACGAATGAGAGCGAGTTGGAGAGGAGCAAAGCCCGCCGTTCGACAAAATCTCCGATCAGCTCCCTGTTCGAGTTGCTCAGGCTCGCGCTGGTTTCGATCCGTTCGAACTTGCTCAGGGGATAGCTCATCGCGAAGTACCCGCCGTAGACACGTTCGTAGAAGTAGTCGTCGGACACGCCCAGGTCGTACCGGCGTCCCGTGAACCTGTAGATCCCGTACGCGTAGTTGGTCCGCTGACCCATGGAGATGTGCGAGATGGCGATATTGAAGCTCGAGAGGAGATCGGATTGGGTCTGGGCCGTGTTGTACAGCAGGAAATAGTACTGGTCGTTCCCCAGCAGGTCGCTCAGTGCGACGATCGCCCCCCCGACGGTCCCGAACACGGGGTCGGTGGAGATGGCGCTTTCCGCAATGTCCAGGCTGTACTCCCCTTTGTAGCGGAGCCGCTTTATCTCGGACGACCCCGCCAGCGTCCCGGCCTCCCATTGCTTCTCCTTCCCGAACAGGTCGATGGAGCGGACCACGGAGGCCGTGTCCAGCACCCCGCGCACGTTTTTGATCTCTTTGATCTGGAATGCGAGCTGCTCGAACGTCCCGAACACGAGGTCCCCCGATCGCGTCCACGCCGGATCGAACGCCGGCGTCGTGAACCGCGTCAGGCGCGTCATCGAACGCATCGCCCCCGGGGGGGTCTTTGCGAAGTCGATCACCCAGATGTTTTTCACTCCCCCCAGTTCCGAGGTGAATGCGAGCTTTGTGCTCTCCTTCGACCAGGCCGGCGATCCGGCGGAGGCGCTGTCACACGTCAGGTAGTCGATCCGGCCGCTGGCGATAGTATAGAGGAAGAGATTATACACGCCCCGGGGTCCCGACGGCCCGCGGTCCGAGGAGAACGCGATGAGATCCCCCCGGGGGGACCAGGCCGGGTCGCGGTCGTCATAGTAGTCGTTCGTCAGTCTCTGGAGCTCCTTCGTCGCCAGTGTCAGGATATACAGGTCGTTGTCCCCCGCCGCGTTGATTGCCGAGAAGACGATCTTCCTCGAGTCGGGCGACCAGGACGTCGACCCGATGCTGACGAGCTCTTTGAACCGGAACGTCTGCACGATCGCATCCGAGCGGAGGTCGTAGATATGGAGCGCGTCGTGTTCCCCGCTTTTGGTGACAAATGCGAGCCTCCCGTCCGCGGAAACGTCGATCCTGCTCTGGAACGGATGGAACGACTCGAGCTCGTCGGTCTTCTCTCCCTGCACAACGTTCGCGGCGGTCGCGAGGGGGTCCCGTTCGTCAAGGTTTTTCCGGTAGATGCCGGTGTAGCCGGTCCGGTTGCCGATGAAATACACGGTCCGCTGCGAATCGGCTTCGTACACGACGGGTTTTGCGTTGAAGCCCTCCCGCGCGACGTTGACCGTCGCCATGCTGGGCGCATCATGGGCGGCGAGCAGGGGGTAGTACTGCTTCTTCAGCTCGTACAGCCACATCTCGTCGAACTGTTTGAAGTCCTTCCCGATGGTGATCTTGAACAGGTCGCTGAACGACGTCTCCTTCCAGAAGTTCTCCATCAGGAGAAGTATCTTCTCCTGGCCGAAGGTCCGCGAAAGGAACCCCAGCGCGTCCTGTCCCTCCTTGTACATCACGAAGGTTCCGTAGATCCTGTCCATATCGTTCAGGCCCACGACGCTCCCGTTCAACACGACGTCCCGCATGACCATCTCGGCCTGCGCATCCCACTCCGTGGACCAGTACTCGGCGAGGCCCTCGCTGAACCAGAGGGGGGGTGACCTGTCTCCGACCTTCCGGTGATCGGCGAGCACGCGCGTGATCTTGCTCGTCATGAACACGTGGACGAGTTCGTGGCGGATGACATGGCGGAACTCCGAGACCGACCCGTCTGCGGGGATGACGACGCGCCCTTTGAGGAACTCGAAGAATCCCCCTACCCCTTCCGGGATGAATCCGCCCGTGGTGTTTGTCTGCTCGAAGTGGAGGTGGGAGCTGTAGAATATCAGCGGAACGCGCGTGTTGACCGTGTGGTTGAATTTCTGCTGAAGGAGCGCGTAGCTTTCTTCGGCGAAATGGGCGCCGCGTTCCGCCAGGTCCTTCATCTCGGCATAATAATAGATATCGAAGTGCTCGGTCTTCAGCACGCGCCAGTCGAACTCCGTGTACTGGACCTTGTTCCGCCCGAAATAGAAAAACTGTGCGTGCGCCGTGAGGACTCCGGCCAGGAGCAGGAGGACGAGGAGCAGGTATGAAAAGGTGGGACGGTTCATCGCGGACCCGTCATGCACAGAATGAAAGTCATCCGGCGGAGGGCCGGACCGGAGAGACCTACCAGGAAGTCCCGTTCCTGAACACGGAGACGAACAGAATCGCCGCCAGTGTGAGGAGTGCGACCACAAGTCCGATTTTCTGTTCTCTCGTCATGCGCCGGCAAGTTCCTGCTTCAGTCTGTCGATGACGGTGACCGGTGTCGGGTCGATGCCGTGGAGCATCGCGAGGTAGAAGCTCATCCAGTCTCCCAGGGAGACCAGCGAGAATATCCGCGCGAGGAGGGAAGATCCCTCGCTCCAGACCTCGGTAATGCGGGAGGTGTGCTCGCCCAGCACCTTCTTCGTGAACTCCATCCTGATCCGGACTCTCGTGTGGTCGTCCCTGTCCCTCAGCATAAACACCTGCATCTCGCGCATGGGTTCCCTGAGGACTTTCCACCCGACGAGCTCGTTGTGGTTCATCTCCGGTATCACGTGACCGAAGGCGAGCGCTTTCCCGTTTTCGGCGATCTGCCCTCTCCAGCGCGTGCTGACGCTGTCGAAACGTTCCGCTCCCGAGTAAATCACGCCGATCCGGCCCCGGAGCTGTTCCGCCAGCCGGAGTGCGGGATTGTTCACGGAGTCCGGGTCCGCGTACATGGCGGTCCGGTCCTCGAGGAGCGCAAGGGTCTCGCGGATCGCTCTGCTCCTGTCCGTGATAAACCCGGCCTTTGCAAGGGAGATCAGGAGCGGGAAAAATGAATAGCCGAGCGCCGCGCGCGGCGGGAAGCCTCCGGGGACAAGTATCACCGGGCCCCGTCCCGCAAGTTTCGCGGTCTTTCCCCCGGACGTGATACACAGGATCCTCGCCTTCCGCTTCAATGCTTCCCTGTGCGCCGCGTTTGTTTCCTCGGTGTTTCCTGAATAGCTCGAGACAATCACCAGCGTCCCGGGTCCGACGAACGCCGGCAGGGTGTACATCCGGTTCACGATGAAGGGAATGCGGAGCTCCGCGGAGAGATAGCTCCGGAGCAGATCGCCGCCGATCGCGGAGCCCCCCAGGCCGCACAGGACGATGTTCTTTATCCCGCGCGAAGAAAAGGGTATCCGGGCGGCATTGCCTATCTTCACCGCTTCGCGGACCTGCCCCGGAAATTTCCTGAGGAGGTCGTACATGCCGGCCGGGTCAACGGACCGGATTTCGTCCATGGTCATACTGGGTTGCCTTCTGTTATTCGTCGAACGGGATTTCCGGAACTTTGTTCCTGGTGATGGACGAAAGGTGGTCCCTGATTTCCTGGTCCGTGGACATCGTCAGGACTTTGTCGGCCACCCTTTTCGCTTCCTTGTACTTGATCGAGAGGATGATCTTTTTGATTTCGGGAAGGACGCTCGGAATCACGCTCAGCTCGTCGATTCCCAGGCCGATAAGGAGGACTGTGGCCAGCGGATCTCCCGCCATCTCGCCGCACATCCCCACCCAGATGCCCTTCTTATGCCCGGCATCGATGATGTGCCTGATCGTACGCAGCACCGCCGGGTTGAATTGCTGGTACAGTGGTGCAACCGCCGCGTTGTCCCGGTCGACGGCAAGGAGGTACTGGATCAGGTCATTGGTGCCTATGCTCAGAAAGTCGGCTTCGGCCGCCATCTGTTCCGCAAGGACTGCCGCGGCGGGGACTTCGACCATGATGCCGATCTTGATATCGGGGTCGTACGGGAGGGCGCGCGCGTCAAGCTCCTTTTTGGCGAGCGAGACCATCTCCCGTGCACGCCGGATCTCCTGGACGGTCGAGACCATCGGGAACATGATCCGGACATTCTTCCGGGTGCTGGCCCGGAGTATGCTCCGGAGTTGATCCAGAAAAAGCCGGGGGCGGTCCAGCAGCACGCGGATTCCCCGCCACCCGAGAAAGGGATTGGCCTCGTGCTCCGTGTCGGGGGAGATCTTGTCGCCGCCGACATCGAATGCGCGGAATATGACGGAGTGGGGAAACACCCCGTCGGCCACACGGCTGTATGCCTGGTACTGTTCCTCTTCGGTCGGGTAGGACGCCTTCCCGATCAGCTGGCTCTCGGTGCGGAAGAGTCCGATCCCCGCGGATCCCTGCGCGCGGGCAAATTCGATTTCCGTGTCGAAGTCGATGTTTGCGGAGAGCTCGATGTGTTTATGGTCGACCGTCTCGGCGGTGAGACCCGCAATGTTGACGAGCCCCCCTTCAAACTCCCTGAACCGCTGCTTCTTCAGCTCCAGCGTCTGGACCGTTTCCTCCGTCGGGTTGAGCACGATCAATCCGGCGTAGCCGTCGATGGCAATCGTGTCGCCGGTCTTGACGGTTTTGGTGGAAGTCCGGAGGCCCACGACCGCGGGGATTTTCAGCGACCGGGCGAGTATCGCCGCATGTGAGGTGACGCCCCCCAGGTCGGTGGCGTAGCCGAGGACCTGGTTGCGGCTGAATATGATCGTGTCGGAGGGGGCCAGTGATTCCGAGACGATGATAGAGGCTCCGTCAAGCTTCGAAAAGAGCTTCTGATCCTGTATGTTCCGTATGATGCGGTTCATCACGTCGTCGACGTCGCGCGCTCGCTCGTGCATGTACTCGTCATGGGCGGCGAGCATGACCTGCTTGTACTTGGTGATTTCATCGGTGACGATGAATTCGGCGTTCTTGAGTTCCTGTGCGATCCGTTTCTCGATCGCCCCCATGAGTATCGCGTCCGCCAGTATCATGATCTGCGCCTCGAAGATCCGCGCGTTTTGCGAGCCCAGCTTCTGCTCCGCGAATGCGTGTATCTTCTGCAGTTCCTTCTCCGACCGCGCATTGGCGCTGCGCAGTCTCCCGATCTCGCTCTCCACCTCTTCGGGGGTGATGGATTTCTCCTCGATGCGGGGAATGAGCTTGCTGTAGAGGTACGCGGGGCCGCAGGAAATCCCCGGCGCTGCGGCGACTCCCTTCAGAACGATTTCTTGACCGGCTGGCCTGTCCATCTTATTCCTCGTCGAATCCCCGCCGGAACAGATCTTCCATCGCCTGGCACGCCTGCTCCTCGTCCGGTCCGTCGAACAGCAGTGTGAGCGTGGAACCCTGTTCTGCCGCGAGTGTCATGACTCCGATGATGCTCTTCCCGTTGATTTCGAGATTGTCCTTCCGGATGGTGAGGTCCGATTGGAACCTGGCCGCGGTCTTGACCAGTGTCGCCGCGGGCCTCGTGTGCAGTCCTTTGCGGTTCACGATGGTGACGGTCCGCTCAGTCATTATGGTCCTGGGCATGAGAATCCCGGCCGTTATGGTCCCGGCATCCCGGTTTCAGGCATTCAGTTTTCAGACATGCCGTTCCCCGTGCTCCCCCGTCCCGGGCGTTCGGATCTGCCCCCATCAGGATTCCCTGTGGACGAGTTCTTCCGCGAGGCACCGGAGCATCTCCCGCGCCGTGGTCCGGGGAAGCCGCCCGAGCTCGGTAAGCGCCTCCCGCGTGGTCCGCTGCACAACCCTGCCTGCCTCTTCGAGGACTCCGCACCGCGAGTAGACGTCCTTCACCGCCGCGACGATAGCGCGCCCCCGGGCCGTGACGCCGCCGTCTTCCGTCTTCCACTCCCCGTCCGATCCCTCCTTTCGGAGGACTCGCCCGACGAGTCTTCTGTCATCACCTTCCGTTCGCTCCGCCGCTCTGAGAAGGAGATACGTCTGCTTTCCTTCAAGAATATCCCCGCCGATCGTCTTTCCGAAGTCGCGTGGATCGCCGATCACATCGAGCAGGTCGTCCTGCACCTGGAATGCCCTCCCGAGACGCAGGCCGAACCGGCGAAGGGCGGCCACCTGCAGGTGTGTGCCCCCACCCACCAGCCCCCCGAGCTCGGCGGCGGCGGCGATGAGTGAACCTGTCTTTTTCCCGATCATGCGGAAATACTCCTTCACGCTCACATCAGTCCGTCCCTCGAATTCCAGGTCGAGCGCCTGTCCCTCGCAGACATCGAGGAGACCCTGCGTGAGCACACGGCCCAGGTTTCGGTGAGCGAAGCCCGGGGTCTCGAGCAGCGCCTCGTACGCGGCGCCCAGGAGTTCGTCCCCCACGAGCAGGGCGTCGTTCACGCTCCACTTCCTGTGCACCGTGGGGCGCCCGCGCCTTGCGTCGGCATTGTCCATGATGTCGTCATGGACCAGCGTGAAATTGTGCAGAATCTCCACGGCTGCCGCCGCATTCAGCGCATGCGCAACAGTTCCGCCCACGGCCTCGCAGGAGAGTATCAGGAGCACGGAACGGACCCTTTTCCCCCCCCCGGCGAGCACATACCGGCATCCTTCCCTGAGACGCGCGGCGCCGGGCGCCGGCCGGACCCGGAGAAGCCGCCTGTCTGTGCGGCGGCGGATCGATTCGTAGCGCCGGCGGAATGCCTCCTGTGTCATAGGTCCCGGTACGTGACAAGTTTCGCGGAGCGAAGGTCTGTGAGGCGGGCGCTTCCTGTGAGGAACATTGCTCCCCGGATATCGTTCGACCAGTCTTCAATCAGCGCCCGGAGCCCCTTTTTTCCTCCGCTCCGGAGCGCGCCGAGGAGCGGCCGGGCCGATGCCGTGATGTCTGCGCCGAGCGCGATGCACTTGGCGGCATCAAGCCCGGAAACGATTCCACCGGAGGCGATCAGCGTCATCGGGTGCCCATCCGAACGGAGGGCTGCCGCTTCCGAGAGAGCTCTCGCGGTGGGAATCCCCCAGTCCCAGAACCGCTCGGCGATGCCGGGATCGGTCCGCCGGAGAGCCTCCACGCCGGCCCAGCTCGTCCCACCGGCGCCGGCAACGTCGATGATACGGACCCCCGCATCGAGCAAGCGGCGGATGACATCCGGGGAAAGCCCTGAGCCTATCTCCTTGACGATCAGGGGGATCGGAAGGGACCGGGCCAGCATCGCTATCCCTGCCAGGACACCCCTGAATGCCGGATTCCCTTCAGGCTGCAGGAATTCCTGCAGCGGGTTGAGGTGGACGGCAAATGCGTCTGCGCCCACGAGTTCCGCGAGCTTCAGCACCGCAGAAGGGTCCCTCATGCGGGCGACCTCCGCAGCGCCGATATTCCCCACGATCGGGATCGTCGGGGCGGACTCACGCACAATACTGAATGTCCGGTGGTATTGACTTTCCTCCAGCGCCTGCCGCTGGCTTCCGACACCGAGCGCTATGCGTGCTGATTCGCAGACGGCGGCCAAATCCCTGTTGATGGCCAGGGCGCCCGGGTATCCCCCGGTCATGCAGGAGACCATCAGGGGGAGTGAGAGCTCTTTGCCGAGGAACCGGGTCCCTGTATCGATTTCATCGAGGTTGAGCTCAGGGAGGGCGTTATGGACAAACTCGAGCCGCTCGAGTCCTGTGGTCTTCCCCCTGAACCGGACATCCTTCGTCAGTGTAATGTCCACGTGCTGCTTCTTGCGCGATGTCGTCCTGTGACCGGGGGATTTTCTGGGCATGCGGACCGGGGACGTTGAAAAGGAATAACGGAGGAAAATAGCGATTTGAAGCCTGAGAATCAAACAGCCACCTTGCTTATCCCCCCCTGTTTCCCTATCTTGAAAGACAATTTTCTTCACGCCGGGAAAGAATCAGCTCATTTAATGCGCGCGATCATACCAGTCGCTGGAGTAGGAAGCCGCCTCCGGCCTCACACATTCGCACTTCCCAAGGTTCTGCTGAACGTCGCCGGGAAACCCATTCTGGGTCATATCCTCGACAAGATCGTCGGGGAGGGTATTCACGAAGGCACGATCGTCGTGGGACTCATGGGGGACATGATCAGCGACTACGTCTCGCATGCGTACCCCGCCTTCCGTGCGCAGTACGTGGAACAGGAGGAGCGCCTCGGACTGGGTCATGCGATCTACCTGTCGCGCCATACGATCGGGACAGAGCCCATACTCATCATCCTTGGGGATACGATATTCGACGTCGATCTCACTCCCGTCCTGAAAGGGACCAGCACCGCGATCGGCGTGAAGGCCGTGGAGGACCCCCGCCGGTTCGGAGTGGCGGAAGTGGAGAATGGCCGTATCACGAAACTCGTCGAAAAACCCGAGAAACCATCGACAAACCTCGCGGTTGTCGGTCTCTACTATGTCCGGAATCCGGCGCTCCTGACGGAATGTCTGGACGACCTCGTGGCCAGGGACCGGCGGACAAAAGGGGAATATCAGCTCACCGATGCCCTCCAGCTGATGATCGAGCGGGGGGAGCCGATGGTGCCGTTCATGGTGGAGGGATGGTTCGACTGCGGCAATCCGGAGACGCTTCTTTCGACGAACAGGGCGCTTCTGGAGAAGCATTCCACGGGGCGTTCGATCCCCGGCGTTGTCGTGAACGAACCGGTGTACATTGCCCCGACCGCCGTGCTTTCAAACTGCATCGTCGGCCCGAACACGAGCGTCGGCGACGGGGCGGAAATCTCCGACTCCGTGATCCGGAATTCGATCATCAGCGAGAGCGCGAAGGTTCACGGAGCTCTCCTTGAAAACTCCATCGTAGGGAACGGGTCGGTGCTTTCGGGGAGCTACCGGCGGATCAACATCGGCGGGGCTTCCGAAATCGATTTCTTCTAGATTTTTCAGCACACAGGCACATTTCATTTTTGTAAGGAGCGCCATGTCATATTTGTTCACGTCGGAATCGGTGTCCGAGGGACATCCGGATAAAATCTGCGACCAGATCTCGGATGCCGTCCTCGATGCCATCATTGCACAGGACAAGTCCGCCCGCGTCGCGTGCGAGAGCTTTGTCACGACGGGTCTTGCGTTCGTGGGGGGGGAGATCACGACGGATGCCTACATCGAAGTCCAGGAGATTGTGCGGCAGGTGATCCGGGAGATCGGCTACACAAAGGCCGAGTACCGCTTTGACGCGGAATCCTGCTCGGTCATATCGAGCATCCATTCCCAATCTCCGGACATCGCGCGCGGCGTGGATACCGGCGGAGCGGGTGACCAGGGGATGATGTTCGGCTACGCGACAAACGAGACGCCGGAGTACATGCCGATGTCCCTGATGTTTGCCCACAAGCTGGTGAAGCGGCTCTCGGAGATACGCAAGAAACATTCCTCCCTGATGCCCTGGCTCCGGCCGGATGCGAAATCGCAGGTGACGATAGAATACCACGGACGGAAGCCCGTCCGTGTCCACACCATCGTCGTCTCGACCCAGCACGATGCGGGCGTCACGCAGAAGAAGATCAAAGAGGACGTGATCCGCCATGTCATCAGGCGGGTGATACCCTCCGAGCTGCTCGACAAGAACACGATCATCCATGTGAATCCCACGGGCCGTTTCGAGATTGGCGGGCCGCACGGCGACACAGGGCTGACCGGCAGGAAGATCATCGTGGACACGTACGGCGGCAAGGCCCCCCACGGGGGGGGCGCGTTCTCGGGAAAGGATCCGTCGAAAGTCGACAGGAGTGCCGCCTACGCAACGAGGCATATCGCGAAGAACATCGTCGCCTCGGGACTCGCCGACGAGTGTCTGATCCAGGTGGCCTATGCGATCGGCGTGGCACAGCCCGTCTCCGTCCATGTCAACACGTTCGGCACGGGGAGGATTCCGGACATCGAGCTGGACAAGGTGATACTCAGGGAGATCGACATGACTCCCCGCGGCATCATCAAGCGGCTCGATCTGCGCCGGCCGATCTACAGGAAGACCGCTGCGTACGGACACTTCGGCCGGAACGACAAGGATTTTACATGGGAGAAACTCGACCTTGTCGATATGCTCCTGAAGGCCATCAAGTAGGAACGCACTGACCCGTATTTCTTATCACATGGTGAGGCGCAATGAACCATACACCGGGAAAATACAAGGTAGCGAATCTCAAGCTGGCGGCGGACGGGGACCGGCTCATTGAATGGGCGGAATCCCGGATGCCGGTTCTGATGGCCCTGCGCGCGCGGTATGCGAAGAGCAAACCGTTCAAGGGATACAGGATCGCCGGATGCCTTCACGTCACGAAGGAAACCGCGGTGCTCATCAGGACCTTCGTCGAGACCGGAGCCGAGGTGAGCTGGAGCGGCTGCAATCCCCTGTCGACGAACGACGCCGTCGCGGCTTCCCTGGCGAAACAGGGGACGTCGATATTCGCCTGGCATGGGATGAATGTCAAGGAGTTCTACTGGTGCATCGAGGAGACCCTGAAATTCCACCCGAACCTGACCCTCGACGACGGTGCCGACCTGATTTTCACGATCCATAACAAGCACCCGGAGTTCGCCGAGAAGTATGTCATCGGAGGGACGGAGGAGACAACGACGGGTGTCCACCGCCTGCGGGCCATGGCCGCCGACTCCGCGCTCAGGTACCCGGTGATCGCCGTGAACGACGCGGAAACCAAGTGGGACTTCGACAACGTGTACGGGACGGGGCAGTCGACGCTTGACGGCGTGCTCAGGGCGACGAGCGTGCTGCTGGCAGGGAAGAACATCGTCGTCGCGGGGTTCGGCCATTGCGGCAGGGGGGTCGCGCTCCGCGCCAAGGGACTCGGCGCCAACGTGATCGTCACCGAGGTGAAGGCGACCGCCGCGCTGAAGGCGACGCTGGAAGGGTACCGCGTGATGACGATGGACGAGGCGGCCAGCGTGGGGGACCTGTTTATCACCGCTACCGGCGTGAAGGACGTGATCATCGACCGCCACTTCAAATCGATGAAGGATGGGGCCATTGTCTGCAATACCGGCCACTATGACTGCGAGATAAACCTCGTCCAGCTCGCGAAACTCACGAAGCGGAAACGTGAGATCCGGATGAACAATGAGGAGTACACGCTGAAGAACGGGAGACGGCTCTACGTGCTGGCGCAGGGGCGGCTTGTGAACCTGGCCGCCGCCGAAGGCCATCCCTCGGAGGTCATGGACATGTCGTTCGCCAACCAGTTCATGTCGCAGCTCCGCCTGGTGGAACTCCACAGGAAAGGGGTTCGCCTGGAAGACGCCGTGCATGATATCCCCCCCGAGCAGGACCAGGAGATCGCGGGCGTGAAGCTCTCGACGCAGGGGATAAAGATCGATACGCTGACCGCTGAGCAGATAAAATACATGGACGACTATTCCTCCGGCACCTGACCCGCAGGAGATGGGCTCCTGAAACGACGAAAGCGACCGGTTGGTCGCTTTCGTCGTTTCAGGCCGCCGCTCTTAGGCGTGAGAGGCACTTACTTCATCCCCATCACCCGTTTTATCGCAAAGAGAAGGTAGTCGAAGTTGAAGGGCTTCGTGATATAATCGTCCGCTCCGAGCTTCAGCGTCTCCGTTGCGACCGAAAAGCCCACTCTGCCGGTCAGCATGATCACCTTGCAGGCCAGCCCCTTCTCCTTGATGAACTTGAGGACATCGATACCCGACTTCACCGGCATGTTGATGTCGAGGAGCATCAGGTTGTAATTTCCCTTCTCCAGCATTGCTATCGCCTTTGCGCCGTCCTCCGCCTCGTCCATGACGAACCCCTGCGGTCCCAACTGATCCTTGACGATCCGTCGCATGTCGGCGTCATCATCAACAAAGAGAACTCGTAACTGGTCCATGGTCGCGGGTAGTATTATACAGAGCGTATATACTGATAATAGCCCAAAAAGTCAAACAAGGCTCCCGAGGGGTGATTCCCCGTTTCCTGATATTTCGTTTTCTTCCTGCCGTCCCCGGCATTCTCCTCCTTGTCGGGCCGGCGGCGGCCCAAGTGACGGTCTTCCCGTACACCGAGAACTTTGATTCGGCCTCCCCTCCGGTTCTCCCTGCTGGCTGGGAATCGTCAAAGAACCGCGGGACGGAGACTTCCGATATGACTGTGAGCCAGAGTGCGCCCCGATCGGCTCCCAACTGTGTCTCCGCCACAAACGCCACAGTTGCGCAGGCGCTCACTTCTCCGGAATTCGACTTCTCGGGCGTGATGCCGGAAAGGGTCTCGTGGTTCATGCGGCGGTCATCGACGTTTTCCGCTCCCCTCCTCGTCGAGTGCTCCACGGACGGAGGGGGGGCCTGGGCCATTGCGCTGGGGGATACGCTCCGGCCGGACGGGTCCGCGGCCTACGTGGAGTCCGCGAGGGATCTTCCCCGTTCGCTCGCCGGGATGCGCCATGTGAGGATTCGCTGGCGCGTCATCCCTTCGTCGACCGGGAGTGCGGGGACACTCAGGATTGACGACATCAGCCTCACCGTCCATGCAGCGTTTGACCTGGCTCTCGTCCGGCTCAACTTCTCCCCTCCTTTTCCGCGGTTGTCGGATCCCATCACGGTGACGGGGATTGTGAGGAATGTGGGGCTGATGCCCATGTCGGATTTCTCACTCTGTCTCTACCGCAACTGCGGTGACACGCTCCAACCGCTCCCGTGTGATCCCCTTGCGTTCTCCGGCCCGTCACAGACGCTGGCCCCCGGGGACTCGGTCGGGATCACTCTCGGTCCGGTGAGTCTTGCGGGAGGGATGAACCTCCTCATGGTCGTCCTGCGGGATAGCGCAGAGATGAATCAGGCGGATAACCGGCTCAGCTTTGAGATCGATGTCGCATCCCCTCCGGGAGGTGTGGTGATCAACGAGATCATGTTCGCTCCCTTCGCGGGAGAAGGGGAATATGTCGAATTCCTGAACAACAGCGAGCAGCCCGTGAATCTGACCGGGTGGCGGCTCATCGGAGGGAGCGGGACCTCCGTGAATCCGAAAACGCTTCTCCTCCCCCGCGTCTCCTCCCCCCTTCTTCCGGGGAGATGCGCCGTCGTCGCGGAGGACTCGGGGATATTTCGTTTCTTTCCCGCACTCCTCGGGACAGACACCGACAGGGTCGTCATTCCCCGCGTATGGGAGATCCGGCTCAACAATGCGGGGGGAGAGATTGTGCTGAAGGACCCGGGGGGTTCCGTTGCCGACAGCGTTTTCTATTCCCCCTCCTGGCACAACCCTGCAGTCATTGACCGGTCAGGCCGGTCTCTGGAGCGCATACGTGCGTCGGGCCAATCCAACGATCCCGGCAACTGGTCCACATGTGTGCTCCCGGAGGGGGGGACCCCTGCCAGGGGAAACAGCGTGGGGATCAGGCGTACGTCGCCGGAGGGGGTTGTCTCCTCATTCCCCAATCCCTTCTCGCCTGACGGTGACGGTGTCGAGGATGCAACGTTGATCCGCTTCCAGATCCCCCGCGGGGTGTGGTCGGTGTCGGTCAGGATTTTCGACGCCCGCGGGCGAGCCATCAGGACTCTGGCGACGTGTGCGCCCTCAACAGGGTACGGGGAGTTCGTCTGGGACGGGCGTGACCAGGAGAGGATAACCGCAAGGATCGGAATTTATATCGTGTACATCGAGGCGACTGACGCGGCACGGCTTGCAAGCTTCACCGCCAGGGGGGTCGTTGTCCTTGCACGCCGCCTCTGACAAAGAACCCGCCTGGTTTATGGATCACGCCCCTCTTGGCGGGATAACAGTCCCGGCGCCTGCGGCGCCCCTCTTTGACGGGAACTAGTTCCAGGCTCCCCCGACCCGTCCGAATATCAACTCGTCGACCATGGTCAACAGGTCGGTGACGGACGTCGTCTTGTCCAGCAAAAAGTCGAGTTTCGGATCGATGTCGATCGCTTGCGAGTAGACATCCCCGAAGCCGGAGATAAATATGAATTTGGTTTTTTTATACCGGTCGATCTCACGGGCAAATGCATGCATCTTCAACCCGTCAAGTCGCGGCATCCGGATGTCTGAGATGATCAGGTCGATGTCAGATTTCGCGAGGACCTCGCAACCTTCCATGCCGTCTTTTGCGGTATGGACAGTGTACCCGTTTTGATCAAAGACCTGCTTCAAGAGGAAGAGATAGTCCTCGTTGTCGTCGACAATCAGTATGTCCATATGTCTGTTTCCGCCCGCTGAGAAACGCTGTTCCTCGCGGACACAGTATGTGAAAGTGGGAGGAATAACCTTGTGCGTGAAATCACAATCGGGTCGCCCTCCGACGTGATATCTCTCTCGGAAACGGCAACATGGCTCAATCCGGAGAAGATCTACTCCTTTTCCAGAATCCTCACCATATCCTCCCTCACGAGCCTGTAGAGTTGCCATTCTTTCATGTGCCTGGCTCCCGACCTTCTGTAGAAATTGATCGCCGGTTCATTCCAATCGAGTACCGTCCACTCCATGCGGCCGCACCCGCGTGACCTGGCTTCACTGACCATGGCGGTGAAGAGCGCATACCCCGCCTTCTGCCCACGGAACTCCGGCAGGACGAAAAGATCCTCCAGGTAAAGCGTCGGGAGAGCAAGGAAGCTCGAATATGTCTCGAGCACGAACGCGTACCCGGCAGCCTTCCCCTCCGACTCGGCAACGTAGCACTCGATACGCGGCCGCCCGGAGAACAGGTCGATGAGGAGCCTCTTCCTTGCTTCCTGATCGGGGGGAGTGAGCTTCTCATACGCGGCAAGCGCATCGACAAGTGAGAGTATCACCTGCCCGTCGGAGGGAAGGGCCTTGCGGACCGTCATGTTCATCGCGCACCTTTCGGAGCTGACGAGAATATAACTGTGTGATTTGCCAAGGCACTATTTCTGGTACACCATTTTTATCGTTTTGGAATAATCCCCCGCGAGCATGCGACAGATATACACGCCGCTTGCCAGGCCCGTAGCGTCCCAATTCAGATCATGCTCACCCGCAGGGACGGCACCCTCCACAAGAGTTTCAATTTCCTGCCCTGTTATCGTAAGAACCTTGATGCTCACATGTTCTGTCATCGGCAGATAAAATATGATTCTTGTCGACGGATTGAAGGGGTTGGGGAAATTCGGACACAATTGGAATCCACTCGGCTGCGTTATTGTGTTCTCAGGTCGGACGGATGTGATCAAGCCTGCGCCGTCACCGAGAACCTCAATTTCGTTGAGTTGATTTGTCCCCACACCGTTCTTATGGAGCAAAGAGAGATAGTTGTCGCACGTCCCTCCGCCAGGCAATGGAAGAGTCGTCGCCTCGCAATTGAGCCCCATGAGGTACGCTCCAATGCTGTCGGTCGCCACGGGATCCTTTCCTGCAAACAGTACATGACTTTCATACGTCGTAAAGGTCGGGATCCACACGCCTTCTCCACCCTTTGAATTTTTGATCCCATCGACAACAGCAAGGTGAACCGGGCGCGCAGCATTCAAATCACAAATGGATTCAGGAAGATACGAAGCCGATGAACCGCCTGTCGGGTTATGAAGTTTCTGCCTGCGACCCGTATTGGTTGTCGTGGTGTAGAGCGATTTAGGGACAGTGCCGACCTGATTTTTGAGCGAGCACGTGAGACCGGCTTCGGCGTGTTGTTTCAATTTTGGAATCGAAACATAAACATCCACGTCAGACAGAATCTGGTTCATCGAGAATGATTGGAAATTGAAAGGTGTGCCCCCGACGTTTCTCGTCGTGAACGCTGAATACGGAGACGGAGTATTCAGATCCACCATGTTGGCGCCTAATGCCTTCTGGACATCCGCATACCCGAAGTTGTCGAATGAGGCCGCGTCCCACAGGGAGTCGACTATGTAAATGTCGCTCCCGTTCACGCCTGCGTCGATGAGTAGTTCGCCGACTGCCTGAAGGACCGCCGGGTGAGTCCACATGGCTTCCGTGATGGTCATGCCGTTCAGCTTCGCGCTTGTGGCACTGCCGGAACCGCCGGTCAGGTTTATTTTGATTGCAACTTTGTTGCCTTTCTTTACAACATCGGCAACTCCACCGAGAGTATCGAAAAGATATTGAACCTTGGCTTTGACGGAAGCGGGATCATAGCTGTCGGCTGGAGTATTGACAGTCTGAGTGATGGCAACCTGGGCAAGATATGACGACGCAGCCTTGTGTCCGTATGTAAAAACGCCCGAGGGCTTGAGATAGGGGAGAACAACCAAACCGGCAGTTGTTGTGCCCAGTGTCTTCAAGAATTGTCGCCTCGATGAATTCGATTCGAAGGAATCTTCCGTTCGCTTGTCTTTCATACAGTTTCCCTTTCAGTGTGTCAGTTAGCAAATCCTCGGGAGCTGCTCACCCGAGAGCATGTCCACCACCCGCGTGCCGCCGATCCGGCTCTTCATCACTGCAATCCCCGGATGATCGGCGACAACCTCACCTATGATCGCGGCATACTTCCCCAAAGGATGCGACCGCATCTCGTTCAGGACCAGGTCCGCGGATTCCGGCGCGACGAACGCGAGGAGCTTCCCTTCGTTGGCGACGTACAGGGGATCGAAACCGAGTATTTCGCACGCCCCCCGGACATCCTCGCCGATCGGGATCGCTTCCTCGTTCAGCTGTATCCCCTGCCTGGCGGACTGGGCGATCTCATTCACCGCGCTCGCCACCCCACCCCGTGTCGGATCACGAAGGACGTGCACGTCCTTCCCCGCCTTCAGTATCCGCTCCACAAGTCCGTTCAAGGGGGCCGTGTCGCTCCTGATTTCGGTCTCGAATTCGAGCCCTTCCCGCACGGACATTATCGCGATCCCGTGTACGGCGATCGGGCCGTTCACGATGATCTTGTCCCCCGGCCGGGCGTTTTTCGGATCGATCTCCGCCGCGGGATCGACGGCCCCGATGCCTGATGTGTTGATGAATATCCCGTCCCCCTTCCCCCTGTCGACGACCTTGGTATCCCCCGTCACCAGGCTGACGCCGGCCGCCTCTGCCGCCGTCTTCATGGAGAGGACGATCTTCCAGAGAAGGTCCATCGGAAGGCCCTCCTCGATAATGAACGCCGAGGAAAGATAGAGGGGTTTCGCGCCGCACATGGCGAGGTCGTTTACCGTCCCGTTCACCGCCAGCGCGCCTATGTCCCCCCCCGGGAAGAATATCGGCTTGATGACGTACGAGTCGGTGGAGAACGCAAGCTTCATGTTTCCGACCGGGAATACCGCTCCGTCGTGGAGCGCTCCGAGCATGTCGTTGTCGAACTGGGAGACGAACATTTTTTGTATCAACTGCTGCGTCAGCTTTCCCCCGCCCCCGTGTGCCAGGAGAACGTTTTTGTACTCTGTGAGCGGGATCGGGCAGGCGAGCCCGGCCGGGAAGTCAGCGATCTGCTTCACAATTGTCCCTCCCCCCTGTATTCCCCGAAATGATAGTATGCCGCGCACGCCCCTTCGGACGAGACCATCGGCGCCCCCAGAGGGTGCTCGGGCGTACACTGCGTGCGGAAAGCTCCACACTCGCTGGGCTTCCTGAGTCCCTGCAGTATCATGCCGGCGATGCAGAGGGGGGACTCCTGCGTCCTGATCTCCCCCACGTCGAATATCTTCTCGGCGTCGTACTCTGCATACTCGTCCCGGAGCGCATAGCCGCTCAACGGGATTTCCCCGATCCCCCGCCACGCCCTGTCGGAAACGCGGAACACCTCCCTGAGGAGATTCTGTGCCGGCACATTTCCCTCGCGTCGGACCGCACGGGTGTACTGGTTTTCCACCTCGCTCCGCCCCTCTTCGAGCTGCCTGACAGTCATATAGATCCCCTGGAGCACGTCGAGCGGTTCGAACCCCGTCACGACGATCGGGACATGGAATTTTTCGGCGAGCGGGAAGTACTCCTCGTACCCCATCACCGTGCAGACATGTCCTGCCGCGAGAAAGCCCTGCACCCGATTTGCGGGGGAGGAGAGGAGTGCGTTGATGGCGGGGGGAACGAGGACATGGGAACAGAGGAGCGAGAAGTTGCCGAGCCCCAGCTTCTTCGCCTGGTATACCGCCATCGCGTTGGCGGGGGCCGTGGTCTCAAACCCCACGCCGAAGAAGACAACTTTCATATCCGGGTTTTCCCGTGCGATCTTTACAGCGTCGAGCGGAGAATAGACCATCCTGACCTTTCCCCCTTCGGCTTTGACCGTGAGGAGGTCCTTCGACGAACCCGGGACGCGGAGCATGTCGCCGAAAGAGGTGAAGAGGACGTCGCTGCGCGAGGCGATTGCTATCGCCTTATCGATGATTTCCAGCGGGGTGACGCAGACGGGGCAACCGGGACCGTGCACGAGCGTCAGCGCGTTCGGGAGGAGGGACTCGATACCGTACTTGACGATGGTATGTGTCTGACCGCCGCAGATCTCCATCACGGTCCAGGGCCGGGTCGTAACCCGGCGGATCATCTCCGCTGTTTTCTTCGCGGCTTCACCGTCCCGGTACTCATCGATGAACCTCATGATTCATCCCCGCCCAGTTCCTCCATCTCCTTGAACATCTTCAGTGTTTCCAGCGCCTCCTTTTCGTCGACTGTGCTGAGCGCGAAGCCGACGTGGACGATCACGTAATCACCGACACGGGCTTCCGGAAGCCATTCGAGGCAGACCCGCTTCTGTGTCCCCCCGAAGCTCACGTTCCCCATGACGGGGGAAACGTTCCGGTCGATTTCAAGCACTTTCCCGGGGATTGCCAGGCACATGTCTTCCCTCCTTATAATTGCTCGACGGTCCAGGCGGCTTGGGTCTCTTCCCCCTCCCCGTGCGGCCCCGTTATGGTGTCCCCTGTTCTTTCAGAATCCGCTCTGAAGCGACAGCGATCTGGCCGAGTGCAATTCCCCCGTCGTTGGGGGGAACACGCTGGTGCCAGTATGGCCTGAAGCCCTCTTCCCGGAGCCGACGGACGATCCGTTCAGTGAGGTAGCGGTTCTGGAAGCACCCTCCGCTCAGAACGATCCGATTCTCGCCGCTTCTTCGGGCGACTTCCACCGCCGTTTCCGCCAGACCGTTATGAAACTTCGCCGCAATCACCGGGATTCCCGTCCTTCCCTCCATATCCTCCAGGAGTGCCGTCACCATGGGGGACCAGTCCAGCGTCCAGCGAGGTCGGGGGTCATCAGATCCCGCCGCTCTTTGGCGGGACCCCGGTGTTGAAGATTCCCTGATGTCGAATCGGTATCCCCCCTCCCGGTCCTCACCCAGGGCGAACTCCAGCGCCATTGCTGCCTGCCCCTCGTATGAACATACCTGCTGCAGTCCGGTGATGGACGCAACGGCATCGAAGAGCCTTCCCGCGCTCGTCGTGTACGGCGCATTGACGCCCCGCTCGAGCATCGTGAGAAGTGCGCTGAGTTCTTCCCGAGTGAATGAGCGGAGCGGAAGGATGTCGCCCCGGGCGAAGACCTCCGGGCCGAGGGCCTCGAACAGGAGCCCGAGGGCCTGGCGGCGCGGCTCCCTGATCGCCTTTTCCCCGCCCGGCAGGGGGAACCGTCTCAATGCGGCGAAACGCTCGAACGACGCCCCGTCGGTTAAGAGGAACTCTCCCCCCCAGATCGTTCCGTCGGTCCCGTACCCCGTGCCATCCCATGAGATGCCGAGGACCGTCCCCCGGAGTCCGTTCTCCGCCATACAGGAGGCTATGTGTGCGTGGTGATGCTGGACTGTGATGAGAGGGAACCCGGCGGACTGCGCAAACCCTGTCGAAAGATAGTCGGGATGGAGGTCAGATACAACACGGACGGGGGTCACGGAGAACATCGAGAGCATGTCTCTCACCCCCCTGTGAAATGCATCCAGCGACTCCTTTGTCTCGAGGTCTCCGATGTGCTGGCTGATGAAGACATTCTCACCTTTCGAGACCGCGACCGTGTTTTTCAGATGGGCGCCGACGGCGAGCATTTCCGGAACCCGGAATCCCAGCCGGATGGGAAGGGGGGAGAACCCCCGCGCCCGCCGGGTGACGAGCTCGCGGCCGAGCATGACCCGCACGATCGAATCATCTGCGTGCCGGACGATGGGCCGGTTGTGGACGAGGAACGCATCGGCGATGCCGCCGAGTCTCCGAACTGCTTCATGCTCATCGGTGCAGATGGGCTCGTCGGTGAGGTTTCCCGACGTGGCCACGACGGGAAAGGCGAGCTCCCCGAGGAGGATGTGATGGAGCGGGCTCGAGGGGAGCATGATCCCCAGGAAAGGATTCCCGGGTGCGACGGGGGATCCGGGCCGTGTCACCGCGTTGTGACTTGTCCCCTCCTTCTTCCTGAGGAGCACGATCGGCGATTCGCTCGAGACGAGGACCCGTTCCTCCTGCGGCGACACCTCACACAGTCCCCGCACGGTCGCGATGTCCCGGGCCATCAGCGCAAACGGCTTCTCCTCCCGGTGCTTCCTGCTCCGCAGCCGTGTCACCGCCTCATCATTCCCGGCGTCCGCCATGAGCTGAAACCCGCCTATCCCTTTGAGTCCCACGATACGGCCTTCCCTGAGCAAGCGCGCTGCCTGGAGCAGGGCGTCATGGTCCCGCGCGCCGGCATTCCCGTTTTCATCCCACAGGGCAAGCCGGGGGCCGCATGCCGGGCAGCCGATCGGCTGCGCGTGGAAGCGACGGTCCGCCGGGTTTTCGTACTCATGCCGGCAGTCATCGCACATCGGGAATGACTTCATGGAGGTGTTCGGCCGGTCGTACGGGAGCGATTCGATGATCGTGAATCGCGGCCCGCAGTTTGTGCAGTTGGTAAAGGGATACATGTGCCTGCGGTTTGCGGGATCGACGATCTCGGCGAGGCACTCCGGGCAGGTCGCGATGTCGGGGAGGACAAGAGCGCCGGTTTCGCCCGATGCCGTGCTCTTGAGAATGTCGAACGACGAAGAGCCGCAGGGATCGAGGAACGTGCATTCCATGCTCTGGACCGACGCGAGGGGCGGTTTCTCTTTTCCGACGCGGAGTATGAATGTGTCGAGGGATTCCTTCTCCCCTTCCGCTTCGATAAACACCCCTCCCGGAGAATTCAGCACCCATCCCCCCAGGCGCATTTCCGTGGCGAGCCGGTAGACGAAGGGGCGGAAGCCGACCCCCTGTACCGCACCGCGTATGGCGATATGGACACGGGCATTCACGCGTTCAAAGTTTCAAAGTAATGATAAACCGGTACTATTCCTTCCCTGACTCTTAGTTGCCGGAAGGTGACGGAACGAGATACAGGATGATCTCGGGCGTTGTCACCCCCTGGAGGAGTTCAGAGATTATGTGTACGGCGCGGTCAACCATGCGGGCTGTCTCCGCGCTCATTGTTTCGCCGAACCCGCATTCGAACGCGGGTATCTCCACAAGTATCGCCTCCTCCGGGGCATGTCCGTACAGCGCGGAGCAGAGCGCGAGAAGCCCTGCGGGGGAGAGGGCGTGTCCTTCGGCGCCGTGCGTGGAACTGGCGGGAAACACACGGGTGACGCACACGTTCGTCGTGCGCACGCTGGCATCGAGAAACACCGCCAGCGCGCATGAGGCCAGTTGTTCCGCCAGCTCGGGATGGAGCTCCTGCGCCGTCCGGACATTCGCTCCCGGGAAGTCCCGGGCCAGCCTTTCCGCAGCCGCCACGCCGGCGCCGTCATCGCGGCGCAGTGTGTTGCCGTAGCCGATCACGATGGTTGTTGTCACCGTCGCAGCTCGCTGAGGACGGTCCCTTCGCAGTCGAGAAGCTGCACGTGCAGGGGCATCCGGCCTGAGGCGTGTGTCGAGCAGGAGAGGCAGGGGTCGAAACACCGGATCCCCGCTTCGACCCGGTTAAGGATCCCCTCGGTGATCCTGTTCCCGTCGATGTACTGGATTGCGAGCTGGCGCACCGTCCGGTTCATCGCCAGGTTGTTCTGCGCGGTGGCGATGATGAGGTTCACTTTCTGGAGGACCCCGTTTTCGTCGACCTCGTACCTGTGGAACAGGGTGCCGCGCGGGGCTTCGCTCGCACCGATCCCGAGGCGCCTGTTGATCATGGCCCTGGCCCGTATGTTCGTCCCGAGCATCACCGGGTCGTGCAGGAGCATCTCGGCCTTCTCGACCGCGAAGAGAAGTTCGATGAGCCGTGCATAGTGGTAGTAGAACGAATTGTTCACCGCTTCCGCCTTCCCGGCAATCGCCTTGAACACCTTCCGCTCATCCTCCGCCAGCGGGGTGTCGATGTAGTCGCAGATGTTCATCCGGGCGAGCGGGCCCACGCGGAACATCCCTTTCTGATACCCGAGCGGCTTGTAATAGGGGAATTTCAGATAGGACCAGCTCTCGGACGCTTCCCCGATATAGTCGTCATATTTGTGTATGTCGATCTTGTCTGCAATGACGTTCCCGCTTCCATCCATCACGCGGAGCGTCCCGTCGTAGTATTCGAGCGCGCCGTCCGGCGCGACGAGTCCGACGAACATCGAGCGGAAGCTGCCGAAGTTGGGGATATCGGCGGCGAACTGTTCGTGAATCGATTTGAGCGTCGTGAGCGCCAGGAGTGCGGTTTCCTTCGCCTCCGGGATCCAGGCGAGGAGATGGTCCCTTTTCGCGGCGTCGAAGGGCTCCCGGACTCCCCCGGCCACTGCCCAGGGAGTGTGTATGCGTCTGCTGCCGAGCACCTCGATGATATCCTGCCCGAATTTCCGGAGCCGGATCCCGCGGCGGGCGAATTCCTTGTCTTTCGTGATCAACCCGAATATGTTGCGCGTCGCGGGGTCCGAGTCGAACCCGAGAAGGAAATCGGGCGAGGAAAGGTGGAAGAAGCTGAGGGCGTGCGACTGAATCCACTGCGCCAGCGTGATCAGGCGACGGAGCTTCTCCGCCGTTTCAGGGATCGCGACCGCCAGTATGTCGTCCCCGGCCTTCGCGGATGTGATGAGATGGCTTGTCGGACAGATCCCGCAGATCCGCGAGGTGATTCCGCCCATCTCCCACATGAGCCGCCCTTCACAAAACTTTTCGAATCCGCGGAACTCGTTCACGTGGAACCGGGCGTCGACGACGTTGCCCCGATCATCCATCTGAATGGTGATCTTCGCGTGCCCCTCTATGCGTGTAACGGGAGATATCGTAATCGTCTTTGACATCCGGCCCTCCTACCCGTACCTGAGATACACATTGGACAGCGCCGGCAGTTTCCCCTCCAGGAGCTGGCTCACGGCAAACCAGATCTGGTCCGCCGTCGGCGGACATCCGTGGATGAACGCATCGACCCTGACAAGTTCGTGCAGCGGGCGTGCCTGCTTCATCAGCTCCGCAATTGTCGGGTAGTCGCGGGGGATCTGCGGGGTGACGTCGGCGAGCTGTACGTAGGAACGCTCCAGTACCTCGTCGAGCGTCAGGCCGTTCCTCATGGCGGTCACATTGCCGGTCACCGCACAGTCGCCGAACGATACCACGAACCGGGAATTCCGCCGGATGATATGCGCCATTTCCTCGTGCTCGGTGTTCGCGATCGCCCCCTCCACCAGCGTCACGTCGACGTTTTCCGGGAATTTCTTGACGTCGGCGATCGGCGAATAGACAAGGTCCATCTTGTCCGCAAGCTCGATCAGGCGCTCATCCATGTCGAGGAACGACATGTGGCAGCCCGAACAGCCGCCCAGCCATGCTGTCGCTACTTTCGGTTTCATCGTTCTCTTCTGTTTGATTACTCTTCGTCCGAATCCACGTTGACCCACTCCCGTTTCCGGCGGGCATTGACGATGTACCGCAGGAAGTCGGTCTTTTTCTCCATCTCCGCCACCGCCTCCCCCTTCTCGATGAGGGCGCCCGTGGGGCAGACAAGAACGCATTTGCCGCACGACGTGCAGCTTTCCGACGTCCCCCAGGGTTGATTCAGGTCGGAGATGATCTCGCAGGCGATCCCGCGCCCCGCGATGTCCCAGGTGTGTGCTCCCTCGACCTCGTGACAGACCCTGACGCAGCGCGTACAGAGTATGCAGCGGTTACGGTCTATGATGAAGTTTTCGTGCGACGCGTCAAGTTCCTTCTTCGGATACAGGTACGGGACGCTGACGTGCGTCAATCTCGTCTCATAGGAGAGGTTCTGGAGCTCGCAATGGTTGTTGACGACGCAGACCGCACACTGGTGATTCCCCTCCGAGGCGAGGAACTCGATAATGATGCGGCGGTATCTCCGGAGCCGTTCGGTGTCGGTGGAGACCGCCATGCCCTCCTGCGGCCTGGTAGTGCAGGCGGGGAAGAGCTTGGGGGAACCTTCGATTTCGACGAGGCAGAGACGGCATGCTCCCACGTCGGAAAGTCCGTCGAGGTGACACAACGTCGGTATCCTGATACCGTGCTGCTGGGCGATCGCGAGAAGGCTTTCGTCGTCTTTGCCGCTGACGTGCTCGCCGTTGATTGTGAGTGTAAGAATGGCCATGAGCGTGTCCTGTTACTGCGTTGTTGACTTTTCGTTGGCCGTGCCCGCGGGCACGTACCCTTCCGGTGCGTGGAGAAGCTCCGTGTATTCATGCCGGAAGAACCGGAGGGTCGAGAGGACGGGGTTGGGGGCGGACTGTCCGAGACCGCACAGGCTCGTGTCCTTCACCATCTGGCACAACTCTTCCAGAAGCGCCAGGTCGTCGGTCGTTCCGCGTCCCTCCGAGATCTTCTCGAGCAGCCCGTGAATGTGCACCGTACCGACGCGGCAGGGGACACATTTGCCGCATGATTCGTCCACACAGAAATCCATGAAATACTTCGCCACATCCACCATGTTCGACGTCGAATCCATGACGATCAGTCCGCCGCTTCCCATGATGGATCCGACAGTGGCGAGCGACTCGTAGTCGACGGGGAGGTCGAGCGATTCCGCCGGTATGCATCCTCCGGAGGGTCCGCCTGTCTGCGCAGCCTTGAACGTCGTTCCCTCCGGCGTGCCTCCTCCTATGTCGAAAATGATCCTCCGCAGCGGGATCCCCATCGGCACTTCGATAAGGCCCGTGTTGCGGATTTTCCCGGCCAGTGCGAACACTTTCGTCCCCGCGCTTTTCGGTGTCCCGATCGCCGCAAACCATCCGCTCCCCTTCCGGATAATCGGGGCGATGTTTGCGAACGTCTCGACATTGTTGATCAGCGTCGGGGCGCCCCAGAGCCCTTTTTCCGAAGGATAGGGAGGGCGGGGGCGGGGCCTTCCCCGTTTTCCCTCGATGGAGCGAATGAGTGCGGTTTCTTCGCCGCACACGAATGCGCCCGCGCCGATTCTGATGTCGATGCGGAAATTGAATTGCGAATCAAAAATTCTGTTCCCGAGGAGCCCGGCCCTCTCCGCCTGCTTGATGGCGAGCCGCAGCCGTTCGATCGCCAGCGGGTACTCGGCACGCACATAAATGAAGCCCTGAGAGGCGCCGGTGGCGTACCCGCCGATTGCCATACCTTCGAGCACGCGGTGCGGATCCCCTTCAAGGACGCTCCTGTCCATAAATGCGCCGGGATCCCCCTCGTCGGCGTTACACACGACGTACTTCTGTTCCCCCTGGGCTTTCCGGACGATACCCCATTTCAGGCCGGTCGGATACCCGGCCCCGCCGCGTCCCCTGAGCCCGCTCTTGCGGACTTCCTCCACCACCTCCGCGGGCTGCATTTCTGTGACTGCCTTTGCCAGCGCCTCATACCCCCCGGCCGCGATGTAGTCGTCGATTTTTTCCGAATCCGTACTCCCGCAATTCTCCAGGACGATCTTTACCTGAGATGAAAAGAACGGGTCGCTCGTATCGACAAGATTCTCCTCGACCTTTTTCCCCTGAGCGATATGCTCCTCGATGATCCTCTCCGCAACAGCGGCATCCACCCGCTGGTAGAGGGTCCCGTCCCCGGCGATCCTGACGAGCGGCCCTTCGCCGCAGAGGCCCATGCACCCGGTCCCTGCGAGCTCCACCTCTTTCTCCAGGTTCCGCGCTTTGATTGCTTTTGCGAGTGCGTCGTGCACAGCCGTCCCGCCGCACGAGGCGCATCCCGCGGCGGAGCAGCAGGTAATGCGGTGCCGGTACTCTGCCTGGCGTGCCGTCTCCTTCTCCGCAACTTCCCTGAGTTCTTCGACAGTCATGCCGCCGCCTCCCCGGGGACCTGCTGCCACTCCCCGATCTTTTCGACGGCCGATTCAGGTGTCAGCTTCCCCGCCACGGCGTCGTCAAGCACGGCGACCGGCGCACGCCCGCATGATCCGACGCACCGAGCCGAGACGAGCGATATCTGGTTGTCGGCTGTGGTCTGGCCGAACCGAACGCCGCAGTGGTGTTCCACCGCCTTCTGGATCCCGGACGCCCCCTTGACATAGCACGCCGTCCCCGTGCAGAGGACAAACGTGTGGTTCCCCTGAGGCTTGAGCGTGAAGAAATGATAGAAGGTCGCGACGCCGTAGACGCGGCTGAGCGGGAGCTTCAGACTCCGTGCGACATAGATGAGCAGATCGTTATCCAGGAAGCCGAATATCCCCTGCGCGACGTGAAGAACTTCTATAAGAGCGTCGCCGCGGGACTGGTGTCTTGTGATAGCGCGGTCGAGCAACTTGAACCTGTTGTCGCCGCTCGGATGAGGTTTCTCTTGATTTGTCGGAGGCATGTCATTGCAAATTAGGAGGTTACGGTGGCGGTTGCACATTGTGCCCCGCTCAGTAGTTATTATCGCAATGTGTGTGCCATCCGACGAAAACAGGGAATTTAGGCCATATTGACTCCTATCGGACCATGGAATTTTCAAATCTGGGAAGGGAAACGCGTGGATTCCCGACTGCGGAAAAGCGGGGAGGAGCAGATGTGCGTTAACGTAGCGTAACCATGGCGAAGCGTGGCGGGACCGTGGAAATCCCCATGGAAGCCTCAGGTTTTCCCGGCGGTGGTTCGTTCAACGAGCCAGTCGCACCATGCGGGGATCCCCGCTCCCGTCGTGCAGGAGGTCTCGTAGACAATGAGCGACGGGTTGATGCGGAGCGCGTTGGCGCGCAGAGTTTCGATGCTGCAGTTCACATAGGGGAGAAGGTCGATCTTGTTGATGATGAGGACCGAAGAGTTCCTGAACATCGCCGGGTACTTCAGCGGCTTGTCGTCCCCCTCGGTCGTGCTGGCGACGACGACCTTCATCGCCTCGCCGAGGTCATAATTCGAGGGGCAGACGAGGTTGCCGACGTTTTCAATTATCAGGAGCCGAATTTTCGACAGATCGAAATTGCCGAGCGCGTCGTGGACGAGGTTCGCCTCGAGGTGGCAGCCGCCTGCGGTCACGATCTGGACGGCGGGGACATTGTACTTCGCAATGCGCTGGGCGTCGAAGTCAGTCTGCACATCACCCTCGATCACCGCCACGGCCAGTCTTCCGGCGAGATGTTCGAGTGTTCGCTCCAGCAGGCTCGTCTTCCCTGCACCGGGCGAGCTCACAACGTTGATCGCAAAAATTCCGTGCCGGTCCAGCAGCGACCGGTTCTGCCGGGCCAGTTCGTCGTTTTTCTCCAGGACTTTCCGTTCTATCGTGATAACGCTCATCGTACTCCCTCGTTCTCTTCCACCTCTATGTCCCGCACCTGCATCTCCCGTCCGGAGAGTACCGTCAGGGATGTCCCTCCGCACGCTGAGCAGACGAACAGTGTCGGTTCAATGTCCGTATCGCGGCCGCAGTCGTTGCAGTGCGCCCTGAGCGGAACGTGCTCGATCTCCAGGAGGGCCCCTTCGAGGGGCGTCCCCTCCGTTATCGCCCCGAAGCAGAACTCCAGCGAATCGGGGACCACCCCCGCCATCGCGCCAAGCCTCAGTCTGACGCTCCTGACGGTCACCCCCTCTTCCTTCGGCAGGTGCTGGAGGACGATGTCGACGATGCTCTGGGCTATCGAAAGTTCATGCATGGTTCAAAGGTACGGGATCGCGGGCCCATAGGCAACCGGCGGGCTGGCCGTGTCGACTCTACGACCGGTCTTTCTTCTTCCGGTTCCGGGAGAGAGCGACACCGCCGAACCCCGCGATGACGGCTATGTAAAACCCGCAATCGTAGAACCATCCCGTGTTGTACGGTTCGTAGATTCTCACCTCCGGCCTGAAGAGCCCGACGATGAGCGAGACGGGGGCAATCCATCCATGCCAGATCCCGGAGAAAAAGCCCGCGGGTTCCCTGGGGGTATAGGTGTTCGTGCCGGGGAAGCAGCCGCTCGCCGCGATAACAAGTGCCGCCGCGAGGAGGAACGTGAATGCTTTCTTCATGGTGCGCTCCTTTTTTACAATTACCTTTTCCGTCGCATCTGTCACGTATTTTCCTTCGCGGGACTTTCCGCGAGCAGGTCTTTCAGTATCCCGCGCACCGCTGCAACCACCGACGGTATCGCGGCGCCAACCTCCGGGGAGAGTTCGGTCTTCATGTCGTTCAGGTCGCCGATCGACACGGTCACAAGGTGGATGTCGGGAAGTTTCCCCGTGAGAATCGCGGATTCGATCAGGTCCCTCAGCCCGATGTCGTGGGCGCTCAGCGCGCGGGGAAAATCGCTCGCGAACCTCGGGCGGAGCACACGCACGGTGCCGGGTGAACCGCCGTCCATCGTCGCATCGATCAGGAGGACCGTGGGGTAATCCTGGAGGTACGAGAGGAGATGAAATCCCCCCGTCCCCCCGTCAAGAAGAGACACCCCGGGGGGAACCGGCTCCTGCTCGAGCGCCTTGATGGCGTGGACCCCCACCCCCTCGTCCCCCATGAGGTAGTTGCCGATGCCGAGGATCAGTATGGACCCGGGAGTGGCCATGATGGTGGGGAAAATACGGAACGCCCGGACAAAAACAAAAGAGGGCGGTCCGGAATCCGGGACCGCCCTCGGTGGGTTGTGACGTGCTATTTCTGCCGTTTCTCCACGAACTTCCATCCTCCCGCCATGGAGGAGATGACGCCGCGCCCCTCGACATAGTCGTGGTAGAAGACGAGGTACACGTGGACGATGGAGAAGAGTATAAAGAACCACATCATCATGTGGTGCCACTGGCGCACCGCGAAGTCCCCTCCCATGAGCGGGACGATCCAGGCGAACATGCGGGGGAGCCAGGAATCGCTCATGGCGGCGTACATCCCGAACCCGGTCACCGATTGGAAGAGGAAAGCCAGAAACGTCAGAAAGTAGGTGAACCCTGCAAGCGGGTTGTGCCCGACAGATTCCAGGGGCGTGACGGTCGCCTGCAGGATGTCCACTTTGAGGACGTCCACCGCTTCGCGGAGCTGCTCCTTCCGGAAAGGAAGAAAGTTTTGCCACCGTGCAAACACATTCCCCACGAACCCCCAGTAGATCCGAAAGAGAAAGTTGAAGAAGAAGAGGAACGCCGCAAGGAAATGGATGAACCGGGCCGTCCCGAACCAGTAGCTGTAGGATGCTTCCGAAGCGATCGCGAGCGCCAACGGCTTCCCGATGATATAGCCCGTCACGGCCAGCGCAAGGACGGCCAGTGCGTTCAACCAGTGATAGAATCTCACCGGGAGCTGCCACACGTACACGCGTCGTATGGATAATTGTTCCATTGCGGCCTCCTAAAACGTGTCGATCTGGTGGACGTACGTCCCCCGCTCGTCATACAGGTGCACCGCACACGCGAGGCACGGGTCGAACGAGTGGATCGTCCGGAGGACTTCCAGCGGTTTCTCGGGATCCGCGACCGGGGTCCCGATCAGCGACGCTTCGTAGGCGGAGCGTTGTCCCTTCGCATCACGGGGAGACGCGTTCCATGTGCTCGGGACGACGAGTTGGTAATTGTCGATCTTCTTATCCTTGATGACAATCCAGTGCGCCAGCGCCCCGCGCGGGGCCTCGCTCATGCCGACCCCTTTGGCTTCCTCGGGCCACGTGTCAGGATCCCAGCGCGCATTGTTGAACATGCGGGTGTCCCCGTTCTTGATGTTTACCAGGAGCTGCGTGTAGAATTCCTTCGACCAGCCGGCGATGAGCTGCGTTTCGATGCCGCGGGCCGCGGTACGGCCGAGCGTCGAGAAAAGCGCCCCGACAGGGACGTCGAGCGCCTTGAGCACCCCGTTGACCGCCTCCTTCACTTCCTCCCGCCCTGAGGCGTAGGCCACGAGCAGCCGGGCAAGAGGGCCGACTTCCATCGCGTGCCCTTTCCAGCGGGGCGTCTTCAGCCAGCTGTACTTCTTCGTCACGTCGAGATAATCGTACGGCGGCTTCGGACCCGAATACTTCAGGTTGGTTTCGCCGGCCCATGGATGAAGCCCTGTGGCATCTCCTCCCGAATACTCGTACCAGGAGCTGGAGATGAACTCCTGGACCTGCTCAACGTTCTTTCCGTCCACGGGAAGGACTTCCGCAAGGTTCCGTTTGAGTATCACGCCACGGGGGAACTTGAAATGCGAGGGATCGCCGTACCCGTTGACCGGCAGATCGCCGTAGGACATGTAGTTCTCGAGGCCCCCGCCGATTGCCCCCCAATCCTTGTAAAAGCCCGCTACCGCGAGCAGGTCCGGGATGTACACCTGGTTCACGAAGGCGACGGCGTCGGCGAACAACTCTCCGACGTAGGCAAGACGTTCGGCGTTCAGCGCATTGGCGTCGTCGATGTTTACGGCACAGGGGACCCCTCCGACGAGATAGTTCGGGTGCGGGTTCTTGCCGCCGAATATCGTGTGGACCTTTACGATCTCCTTCTGCCACTCGAGGGCCTCAAGGTAATGCGCCACGCCGAGCAGGTTCACCTCCGCCGGGAGCTTGTAGGCCGCGTGCCCCCAGTAGCCGTTTGCGAATATGCCCAGCTGCCCGCTCTGGACGAACGATGCGATCCGCCGCTGGACGTCGGCGAAGTACTTGGGCGAGCTCTTGGGCCAGTTGGAAATGCTCTGAGCGATCTCGGACGTTTTCTTCGGGTCGGCTTTCAGCGCGCTCACCACGTCCACCCAGTCGAGCGCGTGCAGGTGGTAAAAGTGGACCACGTGGTCCTGAAGGTACTGCGCGCAGAACATGAGGTTCCTCACGAGCTCCGCGTTCGGCGGAACGGTGATCCCCAGCGCATCTTCCACTGTCCGTACGGACGCGAGGGCGTGCACCGTGGTGCAGACACCGCAGGCCCTTTCCGCGAAGGCCCAGGCGTCCCGGGGGTCGCGCCCCTTGAGTATCCGCTCGAACCCCCTGACCATCGTTCCGGAGCTGAACGCGTCGACGATTTTGCCATCCCGTACTTCTATTTCAACGCGGAGGTGTCCCTCGATGCGCGTGATCGGGTCGATGACGATGCGGTTGGACATCAGGCGCCTCCTTTCTTCGAATCACCGGACGGTTCGCTGCTCTTGATTTCCTGCTGGATGAGCTTCCGCTTCCTGATATTGGTGGAGACCGCGTGGGCGGCAATTCCAGCGGCGGTCGCGACGCCGAGAACGACCCCTACCTTGTCTGCGGTTGTCTCGATGCCGAATCCGGGGAAGGAAGCCAGATGCTGGTAGAACGGGCCGTTGTCCCAGAAATTTGCCTCGCTGCACCCAATGCAGCCGTGCCCCGACTGTATGGGGTAGCTCACCCCGTTGTTCCAGCGCATGACGCCGCACGAGTTGTATGTCACGGGGCCGCGGCAGCCGACCTTGTAGAGACAGTATCCCCGCTTGGCGTTCTCGTCGTCGAATGAATCGACGAACAATCCGGCGTCATAATTCGGCCTCCGGTAGCACGTGTCGTGGACGCGCCGGGAGTAGAAGGCCTTGGGGCGCCCGAGACCGTCGAGCTGCGGGATACGGTCGAACGCGAGGAGGTGGACGATCGTCCCGGCCATCACCTCCGCGATCGGAGGGCAGCCCGGGACATTGATGACGGGTTTGTCGGTGATGATCTTGTGGATCGGCGTTGCGCCGGTGGGGTTGGGGCGGGCGGCCTGTATGCATCCGTTGGATGCGCAGCTTCCCCATGCGATGATCGCCTTGGCCCCTCCGGCCGCCTCCTTCACGATATCCAGCGCGGTCCGTCCCCCGATGCAGCAGTAAATCCCCCCCTCCTCCGTCGGGACGGAGCCTTCCACGAGCATCAGGTACTCCCCTTTGTATTTTTTCATTGTCGCCTGGAGCGCCTCTTCGGCCTGTTTCCCCGCCGCGGCCTGGAGAGTCTCCGTGTAGTCAAGTGAGATCTTGTCAAGGACTATGTCCGAGACGATCGGGTGCGAGGAACGGATGAACGACTCGCTGCAGCAGGTGCATTCCTGGAAATGGAACCACACGACGGGGAGGCGCGGCTTTGTGTCGAGCGACTTGACGACCTGGGCAACGCCGGTCGACTGTATGCCGGTGGCGGCCGCGATCCAACCGCAAAACTTGATGAAGTCACGGCGCGAATAGCCCTGAAGTTGCGCGTGCTCCCAGATGGTGAGAGGTGTTTCGCCCATAGAAACCTCCGAGTGGTGAGGATAGTGACTTCGGAAATTCGCCGGTGTCGATCTCCTCCGCTTCAGCCCCGCCTGAACTCGGCGGGACTGTCAGGAGAGGAAGTCCGCGCCCGGAACCGGATGATGGTATTCCGGGTCCAGCGCGGGGCGTACCGAACAGGGGCGGAATTCTCCATCGAGTAACAGTGTGTCTCCGAGATGGAATGCAGTATCGGGTTCGGAGAGGAAATCGAGGGAGCCGCCGGTGATCGCAAGACGGATGACTGTTCGACCCCCCATCTCGAATGTTTCGATGACGCTCCCTCGGATCTGGCTGCTGTTGACTTTCGGAGTCATAGCGGAATGTTTGACGGCACGCCGGAAAGCATTCATTTACCATGCCAGATGTTAAGCCGCCGATGGGTGTCGAAATCGGGGGTTGGCTGCAGGAGGAGGAGGAGTGACGGCGAAATTCCGCCGATTCACAGACGGGATTCCGCAGAAGGGGGGCGGGAACTAGCCCTGGTCGGAGAGATTATACTTCTTCAATTTGTCGCGGAGCGTCGAGAGGTTCATCCCCAGAAGCTTGGCGGCATGCGTCCGGTTCCCCATCGATTCCTTGAGCGCGCGCCGTATCAGATTCGTTTCCAGACACGCGACCACGTCATCGAATGACATCCGGTCCTCGGAGAAGCACCTGTTACAGGCCTTGATCATCAATTCGAGGGGGTTTTCTTCGCGTATCTCGAGGGGGAGGTCGCTGAGAGCAATCTTCCCCCTGACAAAGACCGTGATTCTCTGAATGGTGTTTCGCAGCTCCCGGATATTCCCCGGCCAGGAATAGCGGACCAGCGCTTTCATTGCATCATCGTCAATTCCGGGGATCTCCTCACTCGAGAAGCGGCGGAGAAAATGATTCACAAGGAGCGGAATGTCCACGGCCCTCTGCCGGAGGGGTGGGATGACGACAGGCACCACGTTGATCCTGTAATACAGGTCGGCACGGAATAACCCCCGGTTCACCAGTTCCTTCAGATCAACTTTTGACGCGGTAATAAGCCGGACATCGACCGGAATGGGGACTGTTCCGCCGACACGCATCAATTCCCGCGATTCGAGTACCCGAAGGAGCTTCGACTGAAGCGGGAGGGGGAAATCATCGATGTCGTCAAGAAATATGCTCCCCGTATGCGCGAGCTCAAAGAGCCCCTTCTTGTCGCTGAGCGCGCTCGTGTATGCCCCCTTGGCGTGCCCGAACAGTTCGGTCTCCAGGAGGTCCGGGGGGAGTGCCGCCAGGCCGACCTTGATGAGAGGGTTGGAGGAACGGACGCTCGTGTGGTGTATGTACTCGGCGACGAGCTCTTTTCCGACACCGGTCTCGCCGATCAGGAGGACGGAGGAATCCGATGCAGAGATGGCGTCGATGCGTGAGATGATCGTGCGCATCGGATCGCTCTGCGTGATGAGCGATATGGAATGGACGGACTGCACAGGGGAGAGGGTGGTACCCGGTTTTCCGAATAGTACGCAATCGGTGGGGCCAAGTCAACCGGTTCCCCCACCAGCAGCCGCCATCCGGTGCGGAGGGGGTGCGCCCTCACAGTGGGGATGGGGCGATCCAGGTGTCGAGTATTTCTCCTGCCCGCCGGAGGAATTCCGGGAGCGATCCGGCCGCCGCGGGACCAAGCCCCTCGCGGATCACGCCGGGGGCCTCGATTTCCATGCCGAGTATCCGGATTTCCCCGGGGAGGGGTACACCGAGTTGTCCGCCAAGGGCAAGGACATCAGGGAGCCCCGCATAGTGGGGGGAAGCGGAGATGTCCGCGGTGAAATCCTCCCGCGTGAATTCCCGTATAGTCCCCGGAGGAGCGTCCCCCGTCGCGGATGCGTCGATGATCAGTGCCCGGTTGTATCCGGTGAGGAGGTCGAGAAGCGCGAAACCGGCGACCGGTGACTCGTTGATGTCGATTTCCTCCCTGTACCGCCGGCGGAGAGCCCGGGCGGCGAGGAGGGCGACCCCGTCGTCCCCCATGAGCGGGTTGCCGAGGGCCAGAAGGAGGTCCTGCGGCTTCCTGGATGGCGTGTCCGTCATCGCTGGATCACCCGGAGTGTCTCCCCGGAGGCGTTCCGGAGCCTCAGCGTGAGCGGCATCTGACCGGGGAGCGAGTGCGTCGAACAGGCGTTGCAGGGATCATAGGCACGGAAGGCCATCTCGATTTTATTCAGCAGCCCGTCGTTCACGATCCCCCCGTGGATCAGCCCCTTGGCAGCTTTGTCCACGCTCATCGAGATCCTTCCTGCGTTGTTCTGCGTTGCCACGATCAGGTTCGCTTTTGTGATGAGCCCGCGCTCGTCCGTCTCGTAATGATGAATGAGCGTACCGCGCGGCGCTTCCACCACCCCCACGCCGACAGTTGGCTTTTCCGTGGGGAGCGTCCGGATCTCTTTCCCCGTGAGGAGCGGGTCGTTCGCAAGCTCCTTCAGCCTTTCAGCCGCCTGGATCATCTCGACAACACGGGCCCAGTGGTTCGCCAGCGTATGATGCACAGGTTTCCCCCCGAGCGTCGCAACGAGCTCTTCATAGGCCTTCTGTGCCTCGGGCGTTGCCATCCCGTCGGAAGCATTGAGGCGGGCCAGCGGTGCGACCGAGTAGATGCCGCTCTCGGGGCCGTCGCTAAATCCCTTCCAGCCGACCTGTTTCAGGTAGCAGAATTTCACGTAGCTCCATGGCTCGACATGCTCTGCGATGACGTCGAGGTACTTCGCCGAAGCAAATTTCGTAAATTCCTTCCCGGACGGGTCGGTGACGCGGAGCATTCCGTCGTAGAAATTGACCCTGTTGTTCGCGTCGACGAGGCCCATGGAATAGGTCCTGTGCGTGAAATCCTCCGATGTGATGAGAGAGACGTACTTCTCGTTGGCAAGCACGATGGTTCTGAAGACGCCGAGTGTGAAGCGGGCAAACTCCAGAGCGTCGTCCGCCAGTTGTCGCAGCGCAGGGAGCTCGTCCGGGGAGACCCCCTTTGCCACTCCTCCCGGGAGGCCGAAAACGGGATGGATGACTTTTCCGCCGAGGTGCGCGATCAGCTCGCGGAGCCGCTTGCGCATGCCGATCACCTTCTTCCCCGTGTCGATGCCGACCCTGTCGATCACCCCCACCACGTTCCGCATCGCTTTGGGTGCGTCGGGGCCGACGATGAAATCAGGTCCCCCCAGGATGTAGACGTGAAGCGCGTGATCCTCGAGCATGAACGCGTTGTAGATGAGCTCCCGTATCCTCTTTGCGGTCGGAGGGGGATCCACGTGGTACAGGTCGTCGAGCGCCTTGGTCGCGGCCATGTGGTGCGCCGTGGGACAGACTCCGCAGATCCTGCTGGTGATCTGCGGCATTTCCTCGGCGGGCCGTCCGAGGGAGAACACCTCGAACCCCCTCAGCTCCGGGATCTGGTAGTAGGCCTTCTCCACTTCACCCCGTGCGTCAAGGAATATGTCGATCTTACCGTGCCCTTCGAGCCGTGTGATCGGGTCGATCGTGACCCTCCGGGTAACCGTTCCCGCGTGCGCTTCCTGTGTGCCGCTCTCCATGGCATTCCCTTCGTCAATTGTGATCTGCGATCTTCCTGCGCAGCAGCGAGCCGGGGAGCCCGTACCGGTAAAACGTCCCGACGGGGTCCGGGATCGTTGCGAGTGTCCTGTCGATTCCCTCCGTCTCTTTCGCACTGAGGGATGAAGCTATCGCCGAGAGTATTTTCGCTCCCTGGTCCATGACCCGGGAAGTCGGGCCGAAGCATCCGCTGCAGGGCATGTTCCCCGTGACGCATTGTGCTCCACAGCCCCCGCGCGTTGCCGGGCCCATGCAGATCACCCCCTGGGCGAGGAGACAGGTCTCCGGCTGGATGATCACCTCGTGCGGCCGGCGGAATGCCGTGTATGCGAGATCGGCCGGTTTGCTCTCCTTGCGCGGGCACTCCTCGCACATGGCGGTGTCGGGCCCGAGCACCGTCCCCTTCGGCGGGAGATTCCCTGAAAGGAGCGTGTCGAGCGCAGCCTTCAGCATTCGCGGGACCGGGGGACAGCCGGGAAGATAGTAATCGACGGGGATAACCTGGTCGAGCGTCCTGACCATGGAGCGGAACTCCGGGAGCGTCAGCGTGTGCCCCCCCTCGGGACTCGCCGTCTGCGGACGCGTGTGCAGTTCGTTGATCGTCGACGGGGACTCTTCATACACGTAGCGGAGTATCTGTTCGCGGTCAAACTGGTTTGCCAGCCCGGGGATCCCTCCCATGTGTGCGCAGGACCCGTAGGCGACGACCAGCGCGCTCTTTCTCCTGAGCAGCTTTGCCATCTCTTCCTGTTCCGACGTGCGGACCGCCCCGTTGATCAATGAAACGAGTATCCCGCCGTCACTGATCGCTTCCACGTCCTGTTTCTTGAAGTCCATTGCGACGGGCCAGAAGACGATGTCCACGGCGTTCACCACGCCGAGTATCTCCTCGGCGAGGTCGACGACGGACTCTTCGCATCCGCCGCAGGATGCACACCAGTAAAATGCGACTTTCGGTTTCTCAGGCATGGACTGCCTCCTCCTGTGCTGCGATCGCGTGAGCGAGCCCGTCCATCTCTTCGTCCCACTCGGCGAACCTCTCCGGGAGGCCCAGCGGGCCGAGCGCGCGGACCCGCTCGGTCATGGTGTTGATTGTGGTTTTGACTTTCTCCCCCTCGGAGGCCGAAATCCATTCCAACCGGAAGCGATCTTCATGGATCCCCATATCCTTCATCATCCTCTGGAGGAGCCGGACCCGTCGGAGTGCTTTGTAGTTCCCTTCCATGTAGTGGCAGTCTCCGGGATGGCAGCCGCCGACGAGGACGCCGTCGGCGCCCCGGGCGAACGCGTCCAGGACGAATTGCGGGTCGAGCCTTCCGGAGCACATCACGCGGATGACGCGCGCGTTGGGTGCGTGCCGCAGCCGTGAGACTCCGGCCAGGTCAGCCGCTGTGTATGTGCACCAGTTGCAGAAGAATGCAACGATGCGGGGCTCCCAGCCGTTGGTACCCTGTTTCATGCCGGTGCTCGCCATGCTCCACCTCCTGTCAGAACGGATTCCTTTTCCTGAAGCAGCCCTTCGATCTCGCTGAATATCTGCTCGTCCTCGAACAGATTCTGCCTGATGGCGCCCGAGGGACAGGTGGCCACGCAGGTGCCGCATCCCTTGCAGAGCGCCTCGTTGATGAAAGCCTTTTGCCTGGTTTCGTCCCGGGTGATGGCGGTGTAGGGACAGATGTTGAGGCACGACTTGCAGCCGGAACAGGATTCCTCAACGACGTAGGCGGTGTTCGGCTCAAGCTCCACTTCCCCGGCGTCGATCAGCGAGAGCGCCTGGGCTGCCGCGGCCCCCGCCTGCGCGACGCTGTCGGGGATGTCCTTCGGTCCCTGGCATGCCCCGGCGATGAATATGCCGTCGGTGAACGTGTCCACCGGGGCGAGCTTCGGATGGCGCTCAAGGAAGAAGCCTTCCGTCGAGCAGGAGATGTTGAACATGCGGCGGACGTCTTGGGAGTCGGCCTGCGGCTCCATGCCGACGGCGAGGACGACCATGTCCACAGGGACGCGGCGGACGACGCCGATGAGCGTGTCCTCGACGCGGATGATCATCTTCCCCTCCTCCTCCGGTCGCGCGCTCCAGTCGGTCACTTCGGCCACCCGGCCCCGTATGAAGTGGATGTTCTCCTCGAGCAGCTTGTCGTAGAACTCCTCGTACGCCTTTCCCGCCGCCCTGATGTCGATATAGAAGTTATACACCTCCGCCTCCGAGTGTTCCTTCAGGAGGTGGGCGAGTTTGAGCGAATACATGCAGCAGGTCCGGGAACACCAGCGGTTGGTGTTCCTGTCACGCGACCCGACGCAGTGAATGATCCCGACGGTCTTGGGATGGCGCCCGTCGCGCAGCACAAGGTCGCCGCCGGTCGGGCCGGAGGCGTTCACAAGCCGCTCGACCTCAAGGGAGCTGTACACGTTCGGGTATTTTCCGTAGCCGTAATACGGGATGCGCTTCGGGTCGAATGTCTTGAAGCCTGTGGCGAGTATGATCGTGCCGACCTGGATCTCCTTGATCTCCTCCTTTTGCTTGAAATCGATCGCGTTCCGGTCGCATTTTTCCACACAGGTTTTCTTGCAGCGTCCCGACTTGAACTCGATGCACGTGTCGGGATCGATGAGCACCACCTGCGGGGTGGCCTGGGGGAAGGGGATGTACACGGGCTTCCGCTTGCTCAGGCCCTGGTTGAATTCATCCGGCGTCTTCCCCTCCTTGTACACACACGCGTCGATGCATTCCATGCAGCCGACGCAGAGCTCCTCGGAAACGAAGCGGGGCTTCCGTTTCACTTTCACAGTGTAGCTGCCGACGTACCCGCTGACCTCCGAGACCTCGGAGTATGACCAGAGGGTGATGTTCGGGTGGTTCTTCACCGCGGACATCTTGGGCGTCAGGATGCAGGCAGCACAGTCGAGCGTCGGGAACGTCTTGTCGAACATCGCCATGTGCCCGCCGATCGTGGGCTCTCTCTCCACCAGCGTGACCTTCTTCCCGGCGTTGGCCAGCGTGAGCGCTGCATGGATTCCCGAGATCCCCGCCCCGACGACAAGCACGTCGGGGTGGATGCGTACGTGCTTCGTCGCGAGCGAGCGGTGGTGTGCCACGCGCCGGACGGCGGCCCGGACGAGGTCGAGCGCCTTGTGCGTTGCCGCGTCGTGGTTTTCGGTCACCCAGGAGACGTCCTCCCGGATGTTCACCATCTGGAAATAAAACGGGTTGAGCCCTCCTTTCTCGGTGGCCACACGGAACGTGTGCTCATGGAGGAGGGGAGAGCAGGATGCGACAACGATCCGGTTGAGCCTGTGCTCGCGGATGTCGGTGATTATCAGTTCCTGGCCGGGGTCGGAACACATGTACTTGTAGTCGCGCGCGACGATCACATTCGGCAGCGTCCCGGCGAAACGGGCGACCTCCGCGACGTCGACGATACCAGCGATATTGTGCCCGCAGTGGCAGACGTAGAATCCGACGCGGGGGGCGTCGTGGCCGTTGGTCTCAGGCATGGGCGTGTGCCTCCTTCGTGGGCGGATCTGCGAACTTCAGCGGGATGAAAAGGCGCTGTATGCCGAGTTCCTTCCGGGGGATGCCGAGCGCAAGCCCGATGAACTGCGTGAAATAGGCGACCGGTATATGTATCGATTCGCCGAAGCGCCGGTTGATACGCTTCTGGTAGCACTCCAGGTTGTGCTGGCAGAGGGGGCAGCATGTCAGTATGATGTTCGCCCCCCGCTTTTCGGCTTCCTTGAGGAGGGCCCGGTTGAGACGGAGCCCCGCCTCCTGGATTGTCCCGGTGAGGCTCCCGCCGCAGCAGCGCGCCTTCATCGGCCAGTCGATCGCCGTGGCGCCCAGTGCGGTGACAAGACGGTCCATCGTGGTCGGATACGCCGCGTGGTCGAATGTCTCGAAAGGCCTGACGACCTGGCAACCGTAGTAGCAGGCGACCTTCATCCCCTTCATCGGCCTGACAACCGCTTTGGCGATCCGCTCGATCCCGATGTCATTCACGAGGATATCGAGCGGGTGGCGCACTTTCGTCGTCCCCTTATAGTCGAAGCCCCCGCGGCGGAGTGCTGCGGTGACCTCCGTGTTGACGCCTTCGTCCGTTTTCATGTAGTGCTGGGTCTTTTCCAGAACCAGATAGCAGGCGCTGCAGGGGGCCATCAGGTCCTCCCCCGCGTTCCCGTTGTTTTGCATCCGTTCCGCGATCGCGAGGTTGCGTGCGGCAAGCGTGAACGCCCTGTTCTCGTCGATGGAAACGTATGCGGTGGCACCGCAACAGTTCCAGTCGTCGAGTTCCTTCAGAGGGATGTTCAGCTTCCTGAAGACGGCGAGTATGGACTCTTCGTACGGTCGGCCGGTGCTGCGCAGTGAGCATCCGGGGAAATACAGGTAGCTCATAAGGGGACAGCCTCCTTTCGCGGCTCGACGGAATCGATCATCTTCCGGAGTTCTTTCATGCCCTTTATTTTCTCTTTCTTGAGTGAGAGGCGTCCCGTGAGGAAAAGATGGAGCCCGAGCATCGCTTCCTTCAGCATTTTGAATGGATTGGTGCGGAGATAGAGTGTGATGAGAAGCCTGCTCTCGGTGTTCCGGCCGTCGTGCCTCACCCTTTCGTAGAACGCCTTCGCAAGGACCGGGATGGGGTTTCTTGCCGGATAGAATCCCCGCGCGATTGCCTCGCGCTTGAGCGCGTACATGACGTCGGTGATATGGATCTGTCGTGGGCACTGGACGGTGCACGCATAGCACGACGCGCAGAGCCATATTGTCAGGCTGTTCAGGACTTCGTCCTTGAAACCCTCGCGTGTCATGGCGATGATCTTGCGGGGCGTGTAGTCCATATAATGGCTGAGGGGACATGTTGCACTGCAGGTCCCGCACTGGATGCAACTGAGAAGCTTCTGTCCGTACGCCCGCTCGGCCACATGTTCGCCGAAGGAGAGGTCGAGCTCCGACTCGAACTTGAGTCTCCTGACGACGGTCTTCATCCGGGGTGGAGAATTCGTAACGGTAGTCCGAAGGGCTGGTGGGGTTGGAAGCTTCATACCTGTCATCCTCCTGCAGTAATGCTGAACGGGGAAAGCGTCACACGCGCGTTCAGCAGGTCATTTTCAAATAGAGAGCAGCGCACCCGATGAGGATCCCCAGCACGTTGATCGACGGCACGATGTTCAGGGGACAGCTGGGGGGTGCTTCCTCGTGCGGTGAAGCAGGCGCGCTGAGTGCTATCTCGACGATCCGGTCACCCCGGGGAGTGAGCGAGATTTGTTCCACCCGCCGGTCCGAGAGACTGATGCGGCGCGTGATGAACCCCCTGTCTTCCAGGAGGCAGAGAAGCTTGGAAGTGCGGCTGTCACTGACGCCCAGATGCCCGGTCAGCTCCTTCACGCTCGCAGGTTTCCTTGTGTGAAGCAGCAGGAGGACAAGGAGGGCGTCTGAAGAAAGCCGCGTGAGAGACTCGAGGCGCTTCTCGAGCTTCCTGGTTTCCGTGAGGACGCCGATTAACGATTCCGCCGGTGAAGGCAACGTACGCACCATCCGATTTGATGGGGGGCCAATAGTACTGGTAGTGTAGCAATAGTTGTGCCTAAGAAACTATTTCCCCCGATGAACAGTTTTTGCTTGGAATTTACAGCGTGTGCGTGTTGCAAATCGTTGAATTCGTAATCAATGGCGTACGGTATTTCAGCAGTTCCGTTGAATCTCCTCACCTCATTCGGTATATTCGGATATGTCATATCCCCCTCCCGCCTCAGAATAATCCATGCAGACTGATCCCCAATCGCTAAAGTCGTTTCTCGGGACACGAAAGGCGGAGATCGCTGCCTCACATCGGAGTGGTGCGGGTGGGTTCCTCACATGCAGGGACCTCACATCGGTGACGGATGAGGCAATCCGGTCCGCGTGCGATTGCCTCCCTGCGGGGATGATGGACACGATAGCAATACTCGCGCTGGGGGGATACGGGCGGGGAGAGCTGTGTCCCCACTCCGACATCGATGTCATGGTATTGTGCGACTCGGGGGATCTTCTGGAAGCGGCGGGAGACGCCGCGAAGGCCGTCCTCCATTTCCTCTGGGACGCGGGCGTCGACATCGGACACAGCGTCCGGACGGTCGATGAGGCGATCGCTCTTCACGGGGAGACATTTGAATCCTGGGCTTCGATGATCGAAAGCCGATACATCTGCGGCAACGCGTCCCTCGCGGAGGAGCTCTACAGGCGTATTCAGGCGCAGATCGCGCAGGCTCCCCCCGCCTGGTTGATCGGTGGCGTGTTCGAGGACGTCCGGGCGCGTCATGAGCGTTACGGGAGCTCCGTCAAGCTCCTTGAACCGAACATAAAGAAAAGCGCGGGGGGCCTGCGGGACCTGCATGCTGCGTTCTGGCTCTACCGGGGAACCGACCCGCGGTATTTCACCCCTCTCCGTGCAGGTTCGTGTGCGACGAAGGATTTTCTCGACATGCTCGCCGCGGACGGCCTCATCGATACGGAGGAACACGGTGCCGCCGTCCGGGCATTCGAGTTCCTGCTCCGTGTGCGGCACGAAATGCACTACCGCCGCGAGTCCCAGCACGACACTCTGGAATACGCATTGCAGAGGGACGTCGCCGAGGGGATCGGCGTGGAGTCCGGTCCCGGTCTCATGCCCGTGGAGGTCTTCATGCGCGGGTACTATATCCATGCGCGGACGGTGTTCAGGCTCCTGCAACGGGCGGGGCAGCGGTTCAGGGAATCGATCGAACCCCCCCGACTGTCCGGATCTCCTGGCAAACAGGTCGGCTCCGCGTTCATACTCTACGACGATGCGCTGACAATCGATCCGTCCGTGGCCGCGCTGGGCAGCGCCGCACAGATCTTCGAGGCGTTTACGCTTGCGGCCGAGCATGAGACGCCGCCGGACCTCCGCCTGCGGGGCCTGCTCGAGAGAAGCGCCGAGGTCCTGCACGAGGAGGACGCGGATTCGCCCGGACTCTCTTCATATTTCCGGCGCATACTCAGAACCCACCGGGTGGCGGAAACGCTGCACGAGATGAACGATGCGGACGTTCTCCCGCGGTACATCCCCGAGTTCGGCGCGCTCGTCGCTTTTTTCCAGCACAATGTCTATCATTACTATACGGCGGACGAGCACACGCTGATTGCGATCGCCAACGCGGAAAACCTGAGGGAGAAGCAGGGTATCCTCCGGGAGGTGTTCCGGAACCTCCCCCGCAAGGATATCCTGTATGCGGCCATACTCCTGCACGATATCGCGAAGCCGCGCGGGGTAGCGGACCACGAAATCACCGGCGTCAGCATGTCCGCCACGATAATGAACCGCCTGGGAATGCCCGATGCAGCCCCCGACGTCGGGTTTCTCGTCCGCCACCACCTCGCAATGGAGCAGACCGCATTCCGCAGGAATGTCCACGACCCGGACACCTTGAGGGAATTCGCCTCACGATTCGAGCGACCGGAATTGCTTGACTACCTCTACGTGCTGACGTACGCCGACCTGTCCGCGCTGAATGCCAGTGTGTGGACGGAATGGAAAGCGGCGATGCTGCAGGAGCTGTACCAGCGCACCGCGGAAGTGCTGAGGCGCAAGCTGACAGGCGTCGAGATCGACGAGTTCCACCGGGGGATTACCGATGAGGCGGCTGAAAACGTCGTCGAATTTCTGAGCAGATCGATCCCCCCGGAACGTGTCCGGCGCCATATTGCGGGGGTGGGGGACGCGTCGTACGTCGCCCTTTTCAGCGAGGAGGAGATCGAGCAGCATATCCTGAAGGGGGGGAACAGCGAGCCGGTATCGGCCCTGTTCGCCCGGGCCGGCGGGCACACGGAGATCACCGTGATCGCCCGGGACGCGCCGTTCGCACTCTCAAAATTCTGCGCGGTGCTCTCCGTCAACGATGCGGATATCTTCGACGCGAACGTGTTCACAAGGGATGACGGCCTCATTATCGACAGGTTTCGCGTCACTGACTCCGGGACGAAACAGGGGCTGGAGCAGAGGCGTTGCGAGAAGATCGCGGGCGACCTTCGCCTGGTGATGGAGGGGGCCCTCGACATCGAGAATCTCTTCCGGGAACACGACAAGAAATGGAAACGCCGGCCGAAGTTGCCGACGAACCCGTCCGTGACCACTGATGTCCGCTTCGAAGAGAACCCGCGCTACACGATTATCGACGTCTATGCCCCGGACTCCGTCGGGTTTCTGTACCGGCTGACCGAAACAATGTCGGAACTCGGGCTGGATATTCGCTTTGCCAAGATCGCCACACGCGTGGACGGGATCGTCGATGCCTTCTATACGCTTGACCGGTCCGGGAAACAGATCACGGATCCCGCGACCCGGGAGAGGATCCGGGAAAGGATCCTCTCCACAATACAGCGTCTTGCCGGGGAACGGCTCGATCGGACGTCATGAACGCCAAACCCATCGGTGTGTTTGACAGCGGGATCGGCGGACTCACGGTTGTGCGCGCGTTGAGCGCACGGCTCCCGAACGAGAATATCGTGTACTTCGGCGACACGGCCCGCGTGCCGTACGGTCCGAAGTCCCCCACGGTCGTGCGGGAATATGCGATGCAGGATGTGGACTTCCTTGTTTCGAAGGGAGTCAAGATGGTGGTGATCGCCTGCAACACGGTCTCGGCGGTTGCACTCGACGTCGTTCAGAACCGGGCGCGGGTGCCCGTGGTTGCGGTGATACTTCCCGGGGCCCGCGAGGCGATCCGGGCGACGAAGAAAAAGAGGGTGGGGATCATCGGGACGGTCGCCACGGTCAACAGCGGCGCCTATGCGCACGCGATCCGTCAGATTGACGCGGACGTCCAGGTGTTCGCACAGGCGTGCCCGCTCTTCGTCCCGCTCGCTGAAGAAGGGTGGATCGACCACAGGGTGACCGCCCTTGTCGCAAAAGAGTACCTCTTCCCGCTCACGCTCGAAAAAATCGATACGTTGATCCTGGGGTGCACCCACTATCCGGTTTTGCGCGGCGCGATCGCCGCGGCGATGGACCCTCACGTGACTCTCATCGATTCGGGGGCGGCGGTGGCCGCGGACGTTGAGGCCGCGCTGGACGAGAAGAAACTGCGGAACCCGAGCCGCCAGAAACCGAACCTCGAGTTCTATGTCAGCGACCTCCCCGCCCGGTTTGCCGAGATCGGCGAGAGATTTCTCGGGCGCACCATGGGAAGGGTGCACCGGGTCTCAGGCTTCTAAACGGAGGTGAACATGAGTATCCGTCCGGTTCTCCTGCTCGGCAATCCGCTTCTCCGCTCCCTCTGCGTGCGGGTGAGGCAGTACAACACTCCCGACCTCCGCGCGCTGGTCCGGGACCTGGCGGACACGCTTCACGACTTCCGGCGGCGGAACGGGTTCGGCAGGGGGATCGCCGCCCCCCAGATCGGCGACAAGCGCCGGGTGCTGTTCATCGATGTCGACGGGCCCCTTGCACTCGTGAATCCTGAGATCGTCAGGAGCAGCAGGCAGATGATGACGCTCTGGGACGATTGCTTCAGCTTCCCGGAACTTGCGGTAAAACTGAAACGGCACCTGTCGATCGAAGTGCGCTACCGGGATCCGGAGGGGAAAGAGCACCTCCTGAAGGCCCGGGGTGCGCTGGCGGAGCTCCTCCAGCATGAGATTGATCATGTGAACGGGATACTGGCGCTTGACCGTGCGGTCGATTCGAAGCATATCGTGTACAAATCGGAACTGGAAAGACTGAAGCGCGTCTCGGGGAGGAAGGAGATGTGACGGGGCCGCCCTTTAGCCCGGGAGCTTGCCCCATTTTGTCTTAAGGCAATAGGCAAGGATCTTCTCTCCATACGCGTTGAATCTGGGGAACGTGATCCCGCTTCCCTGGAGCAGCGCGTCGGTGTTCCTCGAGTCGAAGAGCCTGTCGATGCTCACGTACGGCAACAACGTGTCAAGCTGTCCCAGGAGCGCTTCCTCCCTGCCGTGCGTGAGCCTCCTGCGTCGCTCAAATTCCTCCCGCGTGACGAACTCCATGGAACGGGGCGCCGCCAGCGGCGTATGGCGGTCGAAGTATGCCGTTGCGCTGAGAACGACTTCCCCCAGGGGAGCGGCACGGTCAGGTCCGGCGGTGACGTGGCAGACCTTCCCGTTGGCCGCATCCAGCCCCATGATGTGCACCATCACGTCGTCCGCCCAGTCGATCGGCACGAGGTCCATCTTTGTGTCCGGGGTCCCGGGGACGAACTCCAGCAGTCCCCTCTGGAGGAGGCGGAGGGGGATGTAGATGACGTTGAAGGAACTGGTTGCGCCGGTCCGTGAATCCCCGATGATGATGCTGGGCCGGAAGATCACCGCGGGGATCCGGCTGAAGTGGTCACGGACAATCCGTTCCGATTCGCACTTGGATTGTTCGTAGGTGTTGAAGAACCGCTGCCCCGTCTCGAGTTCCTCTTCGGTGAGGACCCCCGCGCGCTGGCCCGACACCGACGAGGTGCCGATGTACACGAACCGTTTCAGCTTCCCGCGCTCTGCGCACCGCTCCGCGATCGCGAGCATCTTCCGCGTCCCCCCGCAGTTCACTTCGCGTGCCTCTTCGATCGGATGATCGAACCTGATCGTCGCCGCTCCGTGAATGATGTACGTCGTTTCATCCACGAGCCGGTCGAGCTGATTCGCGGAGAGCCCGCACTGGTTCATCAGGACGTCACCCCGGAGACCCCGGATCCGCCCCCGTGCGCCGGGGATCCCCTCCCCCCGCTCCACTTTGAGCGAGATCTCGTCCACCCTGAGCGCGACGTCCGCATCGTTGTCCCCGCGGACAAGGAGCGTGATCGTCGATCCGGGGAACGCTCTCAGCAGCCGGGGAATGAGGTTTGTCCCGACCAGCCCGGTACCACCGGTCATGAAGATGTGTTCCGCCATGGGCGTCTTTCCGTTCGTTCTGTCCGACAAAATACGGTTTCTCCCCCCATTCGGCAATTGGAATCACGTGGAAACTTTGCTATATTTTTTTCCATGCCTTTCGTTCCTTCGTATATCGCCCTGCATCGATCCGGCGAGCTGCGCATGCGCGCCGGGAAGCTCCGCGCCATGCTCGCCTCGTGCACGGTCTGCCCGCACGACTGCGGCAACAACCGCCTCCTCGGCGAGATTGCGCGCTGCTATTCGGGCGAGCTCCCGGTGGTGTCCGCATACACCCCCCACTTCGGCGAGGAACCCGCTCTGACGGGGACTCACGGGGTCGGCAATATATTCTTCGGCAACTGCAACCTCCGCTGCGTCTATTGCCAAAACTACCAGATCAGCCAGAACCACAAGTCTGAACGGATGAACGAGGTGAGCATCGACCGCCTGGCGCAGATGATGGTGGAGCTCCAGGAAAAGGGATGTCACGGGATCGGGCTGGTCTCCCCCTCGCACTTTGTCCCTCAGATCGTCATGGCGCTGGAGGCGGCCGCAGGCGCGGGGCTTCGCCTCCCTCTCATCTATAACACCAACGCCTACGATGCGGTGGATGTCCTGCGGCTTCTGGACGGCGTGATCGACATCTACCTGCCTGACCTGAAGTACGGCGACGATGCGATGGGGCGCGAGTTCTCGAAAATCGACGGCTACGCTCTCCATGCGCGCACGGCGGTGGCCGAGATGCACCGCCAGGTCGGCGGCACGCTGGTGAAGGGGGACGACGGGCTTGTGAAGCGGGGTCTCATCATCCGGCACCTGGTCCTGCCGAACGACATCGCCGCCAGCAGGGAAACCCTCACCTGGATCCGCGATACGCTGGGGGCGGACACGGCACTGAGCGTGATGTCCCAGTACTTCCCCACGCACAGGGCCCTGACGATGCCGCTCCTGGACCGGAAGGTCCGTGAAAGCGAATATCAGAAGGTGCTGGCCATCGTGGAGAATCTGGGGATGGGGAATGGATGGGCGCAGGAATTTGAGGCGTCTGACTACTACCGGCCTGAGTTCGACGACAGGGACCGGCCGTTCAAGGGACCGGCCGACAACAAAGTGGAACAAACCGAGGAGGGGAGCGCATGATGAACGAGGAACGCCGGAGAAAAATCGACGGGATACGTGCTCTCCCGGCGGCGCTTGAGAAGGCCGTGAAGGGGTTGAACGACAAACAGCTCGATACCCCGTACAGAGAAGGTGGCTGGACCGTGCGTCAGGTCGTCCACCACCTCGCGGATGCACACATGAACGCGTTCATCCGCATGAAGCTGATTCTCACCGAGGTGAAACCCACGATCAAGCCGTACGACCAGAACGCCTGGGCTGCTCTGGCCGACACCACGGAGATGCCGATCGGGGTATCGCTGGAAATCCTCCGCGGCCTGCACGACAGATGGTCGGTGCTTCTCGAACGCGTTCCGGACGGGGAGTGGACGCGGAGCGCCCTCCACCCGGAACGGGGGGAAGTCACTCTGGAAAGCCAGCTCAACGTGTACGCCGGTCACGGAGAGAAGCACGTAGAACATATCGCGAATCTCCGCCGCGAGAAGGGATGGTAACCCGCGTCGGCCTTCCCGCCGGATGCGACCGAAACGACTGACACTCAAAACAGAAAGAGGGAACGATGCGAAAGCGAAACGCGTTGACCGTCATGTGTATGCTGGCGGTGATGCAAGCCGCGGCGCAAAGTCCGGCGCTGCCTCCCTCACCTCTCCGCTATAATTCGATAAGCGTCCTGGGGGGCTGGTCATGGCCTCTCTCACACGACGGACTGACGAAGTTCTGGGGCTCCGGCCCCACGGCGTCGCTGGAGGTCCTGAAGGGCGTGAGCCGAAACGTCTCGCTCGGTTTCGATCTCGAGGCGGCTGCATACTGGTTCCGCGGCCCCGAATTTGTATCTGCCTACCCGAACCTCCCGTTCAAGAATCCGCCCGTGGCCCAGATTGTCGCCGGGGTCGTCGGGCGTTTCACGATTGCACCGGGCAAGAAGTTCACGCCCTACATCGGCGGCATGATCGGATTCTCGCATATGACCGGGGCGGAGTACCGGCAGGAGACGGGTTCCGGGCGCGTGACGTATTACGATATGCCGTTCCAGACGAGACTTGCGGCCTCGCTCTACGGCGGGGTGGAATACCGTATCAGCCGTACCTTTGCGTTCGATGCGGAAGCGAGGGCTCTGTACGTGACCGACGATCCCAATGTGGGCGTTCTCGCCGCTCTCCGCGCCGGATTCAGGTTCCTCTTCTGAGAAAAGACAATCACACAGGGCGATGGAACACGAACATCTTCTTTCGATATTCCGGGATTCGGAGGCTTTGCTGGAAGGGCATTTCCAGCTGACCTCGGGGCTGCACAGCGACCGGTATTTTCAGTGCGCCAGGGTCCTGCAGTATCCGCACTACGCCGAGCTGCTCTGCGGGGAACTCGCACAGCGTTTCCGTCCCGCGGGAATCGAGGTTGTGGTCGCCCCTGCGCTCGGCGGGATCGTGGTGGGGCAGGAGGTGGGGCGCCAGCTCAGGGCCCGCACGCTTTTCGCCGAACGGAAGGAAGGGGTTATGCAGCTGCGGCGGGGGTTCCGGATCATGCCGGGGGAAAATGTGCTGGTGTGCGAAGACGTCGTGACGACGGGCGGATCGGTCTCGGAGGTGATCTCGCTCGTCCGGCAGGGGGGGGGAAAAGTCGCCGGTGTCGCGTTTATCGTCGACAGGAGCGGGGGGAA
>Ga0182011_10000040_pt1 | contig 94838 bp, 67 predicted proteins | sample 711E1DmetaG_FD_120481 | JGI IMG/M metagenome (GOLD analysis project Ga0182011, IMG submission 120481) | Permafrost microbial communities from Stordalen Mire, Sweden - 711E1D metaG | ecosystem: Environmental > Terrestrial > Soil > Wetlands > Permafrost | place: Sweden: Stordalen | collected...
CGGCGATTCTTTCATCGCTGTTGCATCAGATAGAACCCTATGACCGATGGACCGATTCGGTACCGGCAAAATCCTGTGCAATATCCTTTGTGATGATGCCGGAATTGAACCGCGCCATGCCCCATACCATGATTTCCCGCCTGGAGCGTCAATACACTGCCCTGATCCTAAAGAACGCATTTGTTTTTTTGCTTGGAGGCGAACATACGGTCACCCTTGGAGCACTGCAGGCTTTGGCTCTCCGCCACCCGGCCTCGGAAATAACTGTTTTTCAAATTGACGCCCATCTCGATTTACACGATACCGACGCCGACTATCGCGCCGATTCCTATGGAAAATATGCGCATAGTACCGTCATGAGAAGGGCCTGTGATCTGGGCTACAGGTGCGTTTCAGTAGGCGCCCGTGCATTCGGACAAGAGGAAATGGACTTTGCCCGCGAAAAGGGCATTTCCGTTTTCGAATGGAAGGGCGCTAAAGCGACCGCGCTTTCCGCCATTGTCGATGCGATATCCACCGATTCAGTGTATGTGACTCTTGACGTTGACGGTATCGATCCGGCATTTATGCCCGCCACAGGCACCCCCGTCCAGGGCGGGCTAGAGTGGTATTATACGCTGGAACTTCTCAGCGAGGTATTCAAGAAAAAAAAGGTCGTGGGCGCCGATATCGTCGAGGTAGCTCCCCGGACCGGCGATGTAGCCACCGAATATGGGGCCGCGCAACTGTGTTATTCAATGATCGGATTTTTAAATGCTTCGGAAAAACCATCCCAAACTCATGGGGTTATATAAAGGAAAATACAATGGTGCCAACGAAAATGTTCCTGACAAAAGGCGTAGGCGTGGACAAAAACAGGCTGTCTTCATTCGAATTCGCCTTACGGGACGCCGGTATCGAGCGGTTCAATCTGGTTTACGTTTCAAGCATCCTTCCCCCCCAATGCAAAATCGTTTCCCGCGTGGAAGGCCTCAAGAGCCTGCTTTCCGGCCAGATAACCTATTGCGTGATGGCACGCAACGAGACCGACGAACCAAACCGCCTCATCTGCGCTTCAATCGGCGTGGCCATGCCCAGGAATCGCAAACAATACGGTTATCTCTCGGAGCACCACGGCTTCGGGCAAACGGCCGATCTTGCCGGCGATTTTGCCGAGGATCTTGCGGCAACCATGCTTGCGTCGACCATGGGAATTCCCTTTGATCCCAGCCAGGCCTGGGACGAGCGCAAAGCGGTCTATCACGCCAGCGGAACGTTTTTCAGGACAACCCACCATTGTCAATCGGCCGAGGGAAATAAAAACGGCCTCTGGACGACCGTGGTCGCTTCCGCGGTGTTTATTTGAATTATCGACGCGTTTTTGCGTAGATAATTCAAAAACAGTTTCTAACCAAACCCTCATTTTCTCCTAATAGAGGCGTCTTATTTTTTATCTACAAATACGCGGTAAATGTCCCGCGTCAACATTCTATCCTGCATGACCAGCGATTGGCGGGTTTCTCATGAACATTCTTTTACTTTGTTGTGAAGGCGGCATCGCCGGATCGACCATGTCGATCTCGTATCTGGCGAAAGGCCTCGCCCGTAGCGGCCATGGTGTTTACCTCGGTTGCCGGAGCGACACCCTACTGTATCAGTTATTGTGCAAAAGCGACGTGCGCTGCGTGCCGATGCGATTGACAAAAAGGTTCGACATGGACGACATGAAGCTTATACGCGATCTGGTGCTTGAAAACGGAGTGTCAATTATCAATGCCCAGTCGAGCTACGACCGCTATCTATCGATCCTTTCGCGCTGGATCTTCCGGCTGCCGGCCTGCATAGTGCATACGCGCAGGCAGATGCCGCGTTCCGACGCGGGGCCCCTGCAGGCGTTTTTTTACGTAAAGGGGACCGACCGCATTGTCGCGGTAAGCGGCGGAGTCAGCGACGCATTGACAAAAAAAGGGATACCGGCGCGCCATATCACGGTCATCCATAACGGGACGCCGGCTTCTAAATATGAGGGAGTTAATAGCGACCTCACGACCATACTCAGAAGGCGCTATGGGATCAGCGAGGACGATCGGGTCGTTGGGTGTGTTTCTCGCCGAAAAAGCCAGGAACAACTGCTCATGGCCCTTGAGCTCGTCAAACAGCCGGTCACGGTCCTTTTTGTCGGCATCCAACCGGACGCCGAACTTGAAAAACTGCGGCAAAGACTGGAAGGAAAGCACCGTATAATTTTCTGCGGAAGCGTCGCGCCCGAGGAAACGCTTTCCTATTACCCGCTGTTTTCTGTTTTCGTCCTGCCGTCGATCATGGAGGGCTTGTCGCAGGCGCTTTTAGAGGCAATGGCGCTCGGCGTTCCCGTCATCGCCACGAACGCCGGGGGAAATAGCGATTTGATTTCACACGGAGTCAATGGATTTCTGTATGAGAGCAACGCAACCGAGCGTCTGGCCGGGCTGATTCTCACTGCCCTTGATAACAAGGAGCTTCGTCGGTCGATGATCGAAAACGGCCGCCGGACCGCCCTCGAGGAATTCTCCGTTGAAAAGACCGTACAGAACCATGAGCGGCTTTTCACCGAACTGTGGCAATTGAAAAAAAGAAAATGGGGAATCCGGCAATTGCCAGAGCCCTCGGTTGGGTCGGGAGCGCTTTAAGCTGCTCTACCTCGAAGACAAGCGCTCATTCATAATCTGCTTGAAATTTTTAGCGGGGCAAATGCGGGGCAAAAGCCCCGCCCTACTTTTATAAAATCCTATCCGAAAATTGTCCAATAAATCATGCCTCCCCAAGGCATGATTTATTGGATACTATTTGGTGATCCCGCCTATCGGGAAACCCCCGACGTCAAATCGATCGTTAGGCTGTTATCGCTCGGCGGCAGATCGGTCCAAAGCGATTGCAGGGCATAGCCCATTGCCTGCGTCAGCGGGTCAGGAGAAGCCTTGAGCGCCGAATATGTATAGATATCGACCGGCGAAGGCGTTTCGTCGCCTGCATAATGGGCGACCCACGCGGTGGAAACCTGGGGCGCGAGCGCCTGCGCCTGGGCGGCCGGCACGCCGAACTGATAAACCAGCGTCATGTCAACGAGGTTCTGCATTCCCGAACGAAGGGTCTGTTCGGCGTACGTTTGAAAGGGAAGCCCTTTGGTGTCGTAGTCGATCTTGTCGATATGCGAAGTGGCGATGGTTAAAATCCGTTCTGGAGAAAGGCTCATGGTCCTGAACGGGCATGGCCAAGTGACCGTGGACCCGGTTTCGATATCATAGACGAACGATCCCGTCGGCGTAACCCGCTCCGTAATATCATTTGCGTGAAAGTGTCCGGTAAAAACAGTCTTCATTCCGTGGCTGGCGAGCGTGTCGCGCAGCCATGTCCAATTGTCAATAACATAACCCTTGAAAATCCCCATCATCATGGTCGATTGCCCGGTGAAATGTTCGGTAAGGCCGTGGTGCATCATGGGTAGCACGTTGATGTTGTTGGCGCGGGCGTAATCGAGCTTGCCTATGATCCAAGCAAGCGTTGACGGAGAAAGCGCGCCGCCGGTTTCCGGGGTGGTCACATTGTTTTTGTACTTGCATGCGTCAATTCCAAGGACCCACAATCCGGCGGCCGGGCTGACAATATAGGTAAGCGAACTGTCATCGCGATACATGGCGTCGCCGAAACCGAAATCCTTGTAAATTCCTGTAAAATCGGCGGGAGTTACGTTGGCTACCGGCATTACGGCTGACCCGTTATAACTGAACGCCTCGGGATTATTGATATCGTGGTTTCCGGGGATTACGTAGACCTTGGTTCCCGCCGACTTTAGGGAATCCGCGAGGATTTTACTGAACTCCTGATGGCTGAGCAGCTCGCCGTCTTTGGTAAGGTCGCCGGTGACCAGACAAATATCGGGGTGCGCGGCTCGTATCCGACTTGCGGTTTCAAGGGCGATGGCGTGGCTTTCGGCGATGAGTTTGCGGTCTTGCGCCAAGTACGTCTGGAAAGCGACGCCGTCACTTACCAGGAGCGAAGGCGCAAAATAATGGGCGTCGGAAAAGACGGCGATAGTGGCGCGGGTCGTGTTCACCCGGTTTTCGCGGCAATTGACAATGGGGCCTTGTTTGCCGAGCATTGTAATATATGCGGTTATGGCGTTATCCATATTGCCGCATAGCCTCGGGCTCTTGGCCATGCGCAAAGCCCAGAGCGAAAGCGCCGCCGGGGCCGTGAGCGCGGCTTTATACATTGCGTTAATGTCGAGGGGCAGATATCCGGCTCCAATGGACCCCACTTCCAAGCCCGACACGCGGGACCCTGCCAAGGCGCCGGTATCGAGTGAAAAACGCAGTCCGGAAACATACGGGGCGACGCCCGCGTTGTGGATGGAAATGGCGATTGAGGCTAAATCTTCAAGGGTTTTTTTAATGTTCGCACCGGTCATGGAAATAACGGCTATCTGAGGATTACCTCGCACGATCCCTTTGCAATCGTTCGTTGAAACGTTGCCGGAGTCGATATCGGAATTGAGAGAAATCGGCTCGATGGCGGCAATCTGAGCGCCATAAGCCGAGCAAGCCGATCTCATGGCGTCGGCCACAAGCGGGCCCACGCCCGTGTTATTGCCGGACAGGGGCAGATTTTCAGCGGCCACAGCGATTATGGCGGGCTTTTGTTTTGAGAAAAACGATTGGCCGAAGCTGCTTTCCGCCCGGGCTACGGTCGCTAGCAACAGCGATCCCGTAAGTATCGGGATGACAATTTTGAAATTCATAAGACGCTCCTTTTAAATTGTGGAAATTTTTGGGAATAAATCTTACTTAAAACAACCATTCACGAATTAGCGGAATATTATGGATTGAATAAAAATTGGTTAAGAAAGCCCCACGAAAAAACTTACTTTACTTCCAGCAGGGCCACGCCCACGCAGGTATCGGTTCCCGACACGGCTGTATAGCACAACACTTTTTTCCCGTTTCCCGCCTCGCCGATCGGCGCTCCGCCGGGAGCGATATATCCCTTGAACCTGACGACGCCGATGCTGTCGCCCCGGGCATTCGTCCTTATCACTGTTGCCGAACTGTCAACCGAGTATGATGACATGTTTCCCGCGACCATGAATCCGCCGTCGGGCAATTGCGCCACGCCATACGCGGCGTCCGTCGAGGTCCCGCCGAAAGGTTTTGCCCATTGATACAATCCCAGGGAATCGACCTTGAGCAGAAACGCCTTCTGCCCCGCGCTGAAGGATGATGTGCTGCCTACAACCGCATAGCCCCCGTCGCTTGTTTTTGTCAAGTTATAGGCGATATCGTCGCCCACGCCGCCGTATATCCGCGCCCATACAGGCGTTCCCGATGCGTCAAGTCTGGCGATGATCACGTCCGCGCCTCCGGCGTGGCTCATCGAGCGCGTTCCTCCGGCAAATACGCACCCCCCATCGTTCGCAGCGGCGAGCGCGTAGCAACAGTCCCAGCCGGCCGCCCCGAACGTTTTCGCGAATTGCAATGTTCCGCCTTTGTCCGTTTTCATGACCACGATATCGGTGTTCCCGGCGTCGGCTGAACTGACATAGCCCGTAAAAAAAAGTCCGGAATCCGGGGATTGGGCAACCGAATACAACCGATTGCTGCCTGGCAGATCAAAATGCCGGAAAATCATCGCGTTTCCCGCGGAATCGAATTTTGCGAGCGCCAGGTTTTCGTCTTTTGTCTGGCCGGGAACATACCCGGCAATGACGTTTCCATGGTCAAAAGACGCGATGCAATCATAGGCCATGGCGTTTCCATCCGTAGAACGCGTCAGACTTACAAGCCCGCCGGAAGACGTGGTTTGCAGGAAATGGGCCTTGACAATTCCGCTGGATTCGCGAACCGAACCCACGGCGAAAAACCCGCTATCGGCCAATTGACAGATCGAATGCGCCTCCGACCGGCCCGAATCGGCATAGGTCTGGTTCCACATTATTGAAATTGATCCAGTGTCCTTGTTCCCGGCAACGCCCGAGTCCAGGTAAAACGCGGCGAATGCCTTGCCCACGAATTTACCGCCATTGTCGTTCGGATGCCCGTCGCCGTATGCCGGGTTTGCCAAATTATCGTTTGGAGGCGCCTGTCCGAGAAGGGCGGCCAGATCGAAAACGCGGGAAATTCCTGGGGGCGGATTGGCGCAGATCGAGGCGTTGATCGCGCGCCAGTATGTTTCCGCCGTCCCCGTGAAGTTGAACGGCGGCACCGTACACAGGATGATTTTTTTCGAGGGCGATATTTGCAGGAGGGAACTGACGACCGTGGAAATGTATCCGAGCACCTGTTCCGACGTGGCGCCATTGCGAAGATCGTTGACGCCCAGGCAAACGACCGCATCGTCGCAGCATTTGGCCTTTCCAAGCCACGCCTTGTTGGTGGCCGCGTCGCGCGCCTGCGCCCATCCGCTTCCCAGGTTCCAAACGCCATAGGAAGGGCCAAGGTTCAGCGCGGCCTGCGCGACCCAGAACGCGTAGGAATCCATCGAAACGCTGAACCCTTGTGTAATGCTATTGCCGATGACCCCGATGATTCTCTTGACCGATTTTTTATACGCGATCGTATTGGGCGCCACGGCGTAGTCTCCTGTGGACGAAAATCCGGCGCTTGCCTCCTGCGACGTGTATGATCCCGATTTTGTAAAGCATGAGTACTGGTTCTCATAGGGGTGCGGGATGGCGTCGTCGTAGGTCTGTTTTTCAACGGTCCAGGTAAACGCAAGATAATGTCCGGCCGGCAGAAAAATGCCCACGGTGTCGCTCCAGAAGGACTCTCCACGAGCCACGGTCTTCGACGAGGAGCCGCTCCATGAAACCTGGCGCGTTGTTCCCGGCATAGCGGACCCGTTAGGCGAGATCCCGCCGTCGGCCACGGAGGCGGCTATAATGCGAAAGGCGCTGCACGAATCATTGGCCGGCGCCGAGAGCGGATGTTCCGATTGTGAATCCATGATATTGCGATACCACACGCTAAGGCTTAGATTTCCTTCTTCCCGGAGACGGTAATAGGTGCGGTAAGTGGCCGTGAAAGGAGCGCCTTTCATGACCAGATTATTCGGGACTCCGGCGGCGGTGGCAGGCGATTTGTTTCCCCAGAACCAGAGCGCCACCGGATCGCGGCTCTGGGCAAACAACAGGCTCATTGCCGAAAGATGCATGACAAGTATTTTCACAGCGATTTTACGGAACATGATGATCATCCCTTGGTAAACTCAACGCCCCCTGGCCCCTTCGGGGCATCCCCCCTCTTCAAGGGTTCCCAAGGGGCTCCCGCAGGGGGATTTATTGTTGATTTGAAATTAAGCGATTATTGTTTTGTGAAGGTTTTTAGATTTCTGATTTGATCGTTTTCCATAATCACGGTTGAAAAGGCAAGGGGCCTGTTTGAAAAGGCCCCCCCTCTTGAAAAATGGTGAACAATTATTTGGTTTACATTAAGGACATCCGACCTTTGTTGCGTTAAAGGCTGCCGTGCCACCGGAGCTCCCATTGATAATGGAATTGCCGTCAGCGCTCAGGGTCCCGGTATAGGTCATATCCATGTTGTATGTTATATTGTGCGTGGAAACCGATACGTTATTTCCGGTAATGCTGCCTCCTGTAACCACGCCATTAGACGGAACGTCCCAGGTAATGGTCCCGCCGGTAATATTGCCGCTGGGATCAATAACTATCTGAAGCAGGCCGGTCCACCATGTGTTGGAACCCGGGCTTTTTTCCTGCCGCGTGCTCCAGCATTGGGTTGTCGTCGAGGGCGGTGGGGGCGGAGGAGGAGAGCAACTTACCTTGGCGGCGTTGAACGCATTGACGCCGTTTGACGTTCCGTTGATTATGTTGCTGTCTGGGGTGAAAGTTCCGGCGTACGTCACATCCATGTCATACGTTACATTGTGCGTGTTGATCGAGGCCGAAGATCCGGAAATCGTCCCGCCGGTCACCGTTCCGTGCGACGGCACGTCCCAGTCGATTGTTCCGCCGATTACCGTTCCATTCGCAAGGACTTTCACATTCATCGTTCCGTTCCACCATGTTCCCGAACCGGGACTTTTTTCCTGATGGGTGGTAAAACACAGCGATGCGGTATCTTGCGGAGGCGGAATTACGCACACTTTTTTGGAGCCACTGAAACTATACCATCCTCCGCCATTTTCCTTGGATGAACCGTTAAGAATCTTCGTTCTATAGGTGGTCAATGTGCCGTTATAGGTCACCGTTACAGGGTTAGGGGATGTCCATGAGCCGGTGATGCTGAAATCGTTGCCCTGCACCATGCCGGAAACCGATGTGCTGCCATAAGGGCTGTTCCAGGTAATGGTGCCGCTGACATTTCCGTTTGATGCTTGGGTGAGCGACATTTCCCCTGTATAATCCTTGTCCGGCCCTTTTTGTAATACGTCCCAGCAACCAGTCACGTTCTGGGCGGCAGGATGAGCAAGCTCCCAGATTTCTGCGGCGCTTATAGCGCGGCTGTAAACCCGTATCTCGTCAATCTGGTTTTTAAAAATGTTATAATACTGGCCATCAATATTGGTTCCACAGACAATCGCGGGGCCTTTTCCGGGGGTGAAAGAACCGGAATAGGAATTAGAACTGGCGAGCGATCCGTTGATGTATGTCCGTACAGTTACCCCATCATAGGTGACCGCGATGTGTGTTATACTGTTGAGTTTTGCCGTTGTTGCAATGGTGTTCCACGATCCGCTTATGCTATCGCCAAAAATAACCTGAACCGTACTATCGGGCGCCACCTGAATTAAATAACCAGCTTTTTTTCCGGCCACTGCGGCTGAATTCTGAAACAAAGTCTGCGTTTTTGCTGGTCCCTGGATCAGCACGAATGCCGCGAATGTAAAACTGGGAGCATTGAATTTTCCCGCCGATTCCCTTACGACGAATTTACATCCAACGCTGTCGTTGCTCAGGAAATATCCGAAAGGACCTGGATACAAATGGGCGCTGTAGGCATCCTGGATGCCGACAAGATCAAAACGATTGACTAAAGTATCATGATTAAGAATTGGTGACTCATCCAGCGTCGCGAACGGCACTACCCTTTCGAACGGCCAATATGCCGTGAGCGAGGAATCCACCGGCATCTGGGCAAGAACAGATACAGCCGAAACAGCCAGGGCACAAGCAATTGTACGTAAAACTTTATAAACCATAAGACCTCCTTGAAAAAAGAAAAAATTATAGATTTCATTTCAAAATGATTCGTTCCCAACGCCCCCTCACCCCCGCAGGGGGAATCCGTAGGACACAATACACAAACACAAAGTCATATAAAACTAAGAAAGGATCATTAGGATATTATTAAGATCAAAATAGAAATTGGTTGGAATTGTATTGGAGTTGTTAAATTGTAATTTAATGAAGGGTAAATTCCGGTCGGAAACGCCAAAATGAAAAAACCCTCGCTGAAACGAATGCTTCAGGAGGGTTTTTCAATTTAATAAAAGGCCTTTTTTACTTGTTCATTGAGGCGGCATTTTTCTTTGCCGAAGCCTTTTTCCTCAAAGTAGTTTTCTTTTTTGCTGGCATATTTTTGCTCCTTAAAATTGTGGAGGGGTGAATTAAAAGTTTATCCCCTTGTGAACCGTTCACAATGATAATACGCCGCAAGTCCTTTATTTATTTAAATTTTGTTTTAGTTTACTATTTGTTGGTTTAAGGGCGGTGAAGTAAGAACTATGGGTGTCGCGGAACCAGAAAATATTCAGCAAGAAAATGGAAAACGAATGTTAGAACAAAATGAGGGAATTGCGAGAAAAAGAATAAATCGGATTCTTAAAGGAACTTTTAAAAACTCAATACACTTCTTCGTGGGTTCCAATAGTCTCAAGCAAAATTGCTTCTTTACTTTGATGTTTAACGAAGGAAAAAATAATCCGCAAATCGAAACCGGCGCTACAAGCTAAAGAACCTTGAAGATTTCCAGTGAGTTTATGGGTTCGCAAAAAAGGATGGAAAGCATCTTCTTCAAGTAACTTAAGGGCTTCTTGTATATCCAAAGCAAGGGCAGGCTTTTTGCGCAGCATTTTTTTCGCTGCGCGGATGAACGTATTGGACCGTAATAAAATCCGCTTCAAGAAAGAAGCTCTTTCATTATACTGTCAGCCGAAGCAACGACGTATTTGCGGTTTTTATAATCGGATCGAGCGCTTTTAATGTCCTGGCAAAGCTCGGCCCTTCGATCTTCAATTGTTCGCTTATGAAGCAGCTCGACCAGTTCTTCTCTTTGTTGAACCGGAAGACTCCCAGCGGCATCCAACACGTCGCCAAAAGTTGATTTTTTCATGGTTTTTACTCCTTAAGTCTTTTTTTAAAAAATACAATCTCTCCACAATCTTGGCCACAACAAAAATTAGCAATATCAAGCCATAGCAATCTTGATCTCACAGTTAGACCTAAAAAATGATTCCCAGTATCGAACTATTATTGCGGGACCTTCGCAAAATACGATCATGACCTGCGCGAAAAAAGAATGTCCAAAAACATCGCGATGCCCGTCCGCAGCACGCGCCAGTTGAAGGAGCTGTTGGAGAATTCATACGTAATGGGCACTTCTATGATGGAGAGGCCGTTGCGGTAGACGAACATGAGCGATTCCGTCACGAAATCGAAGGTCTTCGCTTTTAATTTTCTATGGAGAAGAATATTGAGCGCCGCGCTTGAGTAGCGACGGTAGCCGCTGGTCACGTCGTGGATGGCCGGTCGGGGCAGTTTACTTCCAAAAGGCCTGAGCGCGATATTGTACAGCACCGTGGCGGAGAAACTGACGAACTTGCGGTACAGTGGAACGTTTTTGGTTTTAGCGCGCCTGCCGATCACCAGGTCAACGTGCGGAGCGTCAAGAAACAGCGGCAGCTCCTCAGGTTTGTGCGTCAGCCCGGCGTCCATGGTAATCGCATAATCATATTCGTGTTCGAAGGCATAGCGCAGGCCGTCGATGACGGCCCCCGCGTAGTGCGTGTTTCTGGCATGGGTGACGCATGCTACGCCCGGAATGGCGGCGACGATCTCGGCCGTGCGGTCCTTGCTCGCGTCGTTGACCACGCACACGTCGGCGAATTTCATCGCGCGGTTGACGACCTCGGCGATGGTGCTTTCCTCGTTGTATGCGGGAATGACGACGAGCGTCCTGGCCTTGTCCATGCCTTTCATCTGCTGCATAGCGGGGCTTCCGTTACGGGAAAAAATGGTTGCGGGTGAAATGGAACCGCGGCCTCCGGCCGCGGCTGTTTACTCCGTGCGGGCGTACGAACCCTCAAGGAAAAACTCGTCCAAATGGTCGTTGCCGGCATATTCCATTTCATACGCGGCAACAGGCTCGCCGCTCTTGATGTCGGCGATGTCCTCGGCCTTGTTGACGTTTACATATTCGGAGGCCAGCGTATGGTAATAAACGTCTTTCCCGTCGTCGATCGCGCACTGGATAAGATCAGGGAGCTCGCGTTCGTTGCGTTTGGGATTGATGGGGGTTTTGTCGATATACCTGAGTATCTCGTTGCGAAAAAAAACGTTTCCCGAACCCATGAAGTTATTGGTCGGGTGTTCGGGTTTTTCGATGAGCCGGTAAATCCGCCTGCTTTCGGAGTCGGCGAGAATGGAATAGGTCTTGCTGATAAGCGAGCGGTCGTTCACACTGATCACGCCGCAACTGGCGAACGCGTCTTTTTCCTCAAACGCGGAAAACATGCCCGGATGCTGCGGATTGATGAAGAACTCATCGCCCAGCATCAGCAGGAAGTCGGAATCGCCGATGGATTTTTTGGCGCATTCGATGGCGTTGACCAGTCCGAGCTGCTCCCGCTGGATGACATACTTGATGGAGCAGTTGCCGTAGCTAATGCCGTATTTGTTGATGATGTTCTCTGCAAGATACCCCACAACGATGATGACGTCGGTAATGCCGATCATCATGGCGTTTTCGAGGCTGTATTCAATGAGCGGCTTGCCGCGGAACTCGAAGAGGCATTTGTTTTCGTCGTTTGTAAACTCATTAAACCGCTTTCCCCTGCCGCCTGCGAGAATAAGCGCCTTGAAAGCCGGAGCGGCCGGCTCATCCGTTTTTGGAAAAAAGGTGTTCATTTTGGTTTACCCAGGTTAAGAGTTGTTTGATACCGTCACACGGACGGACGCGGGGCGACCAGCCGGTCGCGACGCGGAATTTTTCGGAGTTCGACACGAAATACCACAAATCGCCTTTTCGTCCCTTTTCAAACCGCACTTCCGGCTCCTTCCCGGTAATAGCGGAAATCATGTCGATGGACTCGAGGAGCGAAATCATGTTTTCCTCGCCGCCGCCAAGCACGTATACTCCCGGAACCTGCTTTTTGAAAAAGAGATCGAACGCATCAACCACGTCGGAAGCGTAGAGGATATCGCGGGTCTGCTTGCCGGTGCCGAAAATAGTGATGGGTTCGCCGATGATCGTTCTGATGGAGAAATTGGCCACCCAGCCGTGGTCCTCCCCGCCGAACTGGTTCGGTCCGTAAATGCCGGTCAGGCGAAAGCAGGCGGCCTTCAGCTCGTAGGTGTCGATATAACTTCGCGTGTAAATCTCGTTGCACATCTTGGATGCATGGAGCGGCGTGACCATGCCTTGAAGCAGCGGTTCGTCGTCGCCGATCGCGGCAGGGGCGCGAACGTACCGCAATTGCCCTTCGGTCACGGAAGCGTTGATGCGGTCGGGGCCGAAAGTGTGGATGCTCGAACAGATGGCCACGGGAATTTCCAGGGTCCGCGCGGTTTCGAGCACATTGAAGGTTCCAAGAGAATTCGTCGAAAAGTCGAGCCTCGGGTCTTCCCATGAAATGGTCATGGCGGGTTGCGCGGCGGTATGACAAATATAGTCACAGCCTTTCGTGGCATCGAGGAGTGCCTCATGATCGCGAATGTCCTTTTCGGCAACGACAACACCCATGCCGGAAAGCATTTTTTTGTTGAAATCGCGGGCATACGGACTCATGTAAGGAATGCGCGAGAACTCATGTTTGGCAAGATTATCGAATGCTATGACGTCCGCCCCGAGTTCGCGATAATACTTGCAAATATTGAACCCTAAAAATCCGCAACCGCCTGTCACTAAAACTTTCATGCATACCTCATTCTTATCAATGCCGAATCACACGATTTCTTAAGTAAAAAAATACCGGACCCATGTTAGCCAAAAATTAGAATAGAAATAGAATTTAATTATGACCGCAATATCGGGTTCATTGCGGGCGTAGTGTCGAAAACCTACCCGGCACAACAACGGTTTGGCCTACAATGGGAGGAGTGAATGCGTAATATCCGCCTGTTTTCCAATCCCACTGGACCCAGGCGTAACAAGAGTCCTCAAGGGATCGATGGAATTTAAAAACAGCTTTTAAAGGAACACCCTGCTTATCCACTTCCTTCACCAGTACCGAAAAGCACCGGGACCCGACAAAACCACCGCAGCCGACACTATCATCAGCATGCATGGGCCGCTCATGGATCCGAAAAGCGGAGGCAAGGAAAGCGTTGAGATAATAAGGATCTTTTCGCGGCCATCGGCGAACGTCTTTTTCGAGTAATTGACGCACCGGAAAAAGCATGGCGCCCGGCGTATGAAAAACCAGGGTTGATGAATCGAGCCTCGTAATCCGGATGTCATGATACGTTCCGCTGAGCACGCCCAAATCCTGAGGAATTCCGATTCCTGAATGTGCGCGGTGCGGGACCGTATAAGCAATGCATTTGAAAACTTCGCCCGAATTGACGACTACTATGTTCTTTCCTGCGCCGAAAGCTGAATTAGACAGATCGATCGCGCGTGAACCGGTTTTTAACACGTTTGAATTCTGAAGTGCACGTGCGTTCATTCGGACATGGGCCCATAAAGGATAGGCCGCGTGCATTGCAACCAGTAAAAGCGCTCCCGCCGCGATCATCACGTGTCGGATTTTGCGTCTCTCAAGCCAAGGCGCTCCATTCACTGCCGCCTCGATGGCGAGCGCCGCCAGACCCATGCCTCCCAATCCAATAAAAAAAAGCGCCCGTTCATTGGGGCTTGCGGATGAGCAAGCAGGTATCAGGGACAAAAGAACACCAGCCAGCAGAAACGCAGCGCGCCGGTCGGTTCGCAGCATCGGCCAAAATATTGCCAGAGCGGCGCACCATTGCGCCATGGCGCCGATCCACACGATATTTTGAAGCCGCGGCGACATTGCCATGAAAGTTCCCATGCGCATTTGTCCGGTAATGTTAAGGAGCAGAATCGGCCCGTTTTTTATAAGACTTGCCAAGTATCGCACGGGCTCCGAGCCGGGGTCGACATACAGCAGGCAATATTGCGCGCCGTATCCGAGCATCTTATACGAAATCTGCCAGATCACAACGATCAGCGCGGCCGGAATAATTGACATAATGCGTGAACGCGCATTCGATTTTTCGTAGAAAAGCCCATACGCCAGAATATACCCGGCGGCCGCGACGCCCCCTTCTCCGGACAAAAGCGACAAAACAAGCATTGTCCATGAAGCAATGGCCAGCTTTTTTTCACTCGAAGACCGCCATGCGTGATGGAAGAGTATCGCGCCCAATCCAAAAGCAAGGGTCATGATTGCATAGCGGGCGGCAATCCATGCGATGACAACCGGGAATTCCGGGTTTAAAACGAAAAGAATCGCCGCTAATCCGGCCGCCCATCCGCCCGCGAACCGACGGTAAAAGATCACGGCGAAAAATGCTGCAATCGCGAACCACAGAATATTTTCAACGTGCATGATGGCCGGGTTTTGCGGCCACAGCCGGTAATCGAGCCATAATGAGGCCGATGCCAGCGGACGCCAGAAGTTAATGGCCATATCCGTATCCGTCCACCACGGAAAATTAAGCCCAAGTGATTTATGGTTTTTTCCCCTGCCCGTAAATTGATAGAGCGTCATGATGGCATTTTTAAATAAATGGGAATCGGCCGAAACCATGCCGGCGTCCTTCAAAACATTATGCGAGGTAAGCATTGCCGCGTGTATTTCGTCGTCGTTGAAAATCCCCAAGGAATGGGTCGAAAACGTAATAAGTATGGCCGCAATTGCGGCAAACAAGGGGACCAGAGGGTGCGACAAAAGACGCGCGGTATAACGGCACGTTAAGATGAAAAAACGTGGCTGAGACATGGAACCATCCAAATGTCAAGAACTTATGCCAGTTTCCGGATGCTTAAAAACGATACGAAGTATAGAACGAGGGCCATGATCATGACGGCAATGAAACCCACATTCATTGACAATACGACCGTAGCTATGCTCCCGATTACCGACATGCTGCCATTTACCGCCCAGGCCCACGGAACCATTTGGGGGTTAACACGGTCTAAAACACCGATTCCGTACGCAAAAGGAACTCCAAGAATCAAACTGATGGGAGCAAGAACAAGCACAGTGATTAAAATGCGGCCGGCCGTTGGCAAACCGATCAGATGCGCAACCATTACCGGTGAAAGGAAAATAAACAATGTTAAAAATGCCGTAAGCGCAACGGGCACGATCCAGAATCTGCCAGGGCGCCCGGCAAACCATTTTTGTGAAATAAGGCTGCCTAGTCCCGCAAAAATCAGCATGGAAAAAAGCGTCACGGATATGGAGTATAAAGGATGGCCCAGAAAAAGCACCAGTTTTTGCATAAGGACGATTTCGATGGCGATGAATCCCATGCCAAGACCGGTAAAGTAAATAAGGGTCCTTGTCAGGTGCGCCTTCTGGAATTTGCCGCGGGTAAATAGATAAACCGGAAGAATGATAAAAGCAAGGGAAAAAAGGATGCTGAGTAGAAGCTGAGAAACGATAAGCCTGGGGCTTCCTTGGGCTACAGCCGGATGGACGATTTGCGTTTCTCCCACGGCAAATGGATTGCGCCATTTGTAGTAGTTGAAAAAATAGGGCCGGTCGTCGGGCGTGGGCGTGATATTTCTCGGAAAATCCCGGATGAACTTCGCCTTATCCTGCGATAGGATGAAAGATTCCACGACGTTGTTGAGCTTTCCGCCGGGACGGTATTCGTAGATAAACCCGTTTTTTTGCGCGAATTCGTCAATGCTCGCCAGTTCCTGATCGGTAAACGCACCTTTCTTTAAAAGGATCGTCCTCAGATAATCATGGCCCAGACATACAAGGGACTTATCGAGGTTGTCGACATAGGGCTTTCCCAGGGCAGCGTAGATGTTGCTGAAAAGCCGCAGCACCTCCATCGTGGCGGCGAACCGGGACACCGACAGGATCCCGTTTTCCGCCAGCCGCTGGTGCATGGTCGCGAACGCTTCGGTGGTATACAGATAATTCTCGGCCAGCACGTAAGCGCCCGACGTCAGCGACGTCCATGTGTCAATTCCCGTCATCTGGATGACGTCGAAGTGGCGCTTGCGCTCCCGCATGAGCGCGCTCCGTCCCTCGGAATGAATGAGCCGTATGGAGGGGTCATGCGTTATATCATGGGAATATGCGGCGAGCGTATTCGAATGGATGTCCAGGATCTGCTGGTTCAATTCGACGCCGGTAACGCTGGCGGCCCCATTGACCTTGGCCGCCCACACGTCGTTGCCGCCGCCGACGCCGATAATGAATACATTCGCCTTTGGCTTGAGCATAAAAGCGGCGCTATAGAGCGTTGTCTTGAGCATTTCCTGCGCTTCGGGATACTCGCTCCAGTCGACCAGGACCGTACCGGCCGAGCCGTCCTGGTTGATCCATTTCTCCGGAGGAAGTTTGTTCCAGTACTGGAATTTGCTCCCGTATCCGAGAATGAACCGTTCGGTATCGGGAACGGTAACAAAATCGATGCGGCTGGAGGCGCTCCACTTCGAAAATTCCACGTGGTCAAGTTTTCGCATTTTGACTTTGTCGGAAACCATGATCTCTTTCTTCGGGGGGACCGGAAACCAACCGTCTAAACGGGGAAGAATAATAATGCCAAGCAGTCCGAGGACCGCGCATATCGCTATAACGACGTTTTTATGTTTAAGCGAACAGGTGATCGCGGTGACGGCGATGGCCAGGAGCATGAGGAAAACGAGCGTGCCGCCCGCGCCGGTCTTCCAGAGAAGAAGAGGGCACAGCAGGCAACCGAGTCCCGCGCCAAGAAGGTCAAGGCCGTAAATACGATTGACAATGTCGGAATTAAAAGTAAGGAGCATTCCCACCACCGCGCCGCCGAAAAAAAACGGGACCGCAGCCAACAGGTTGAAGGCGCCCAGGTGTATGAGCGACGAAAACGACACGAGATTAAACGCCTGCTCTATGTTAAGCGTCAGAAGAAACATGTACGACAGCGCGAGCGCCACGGCATAGAGTATCGTGAAAACGAACAATGAACGCCGTCCGTCCTTTTGAAGCCGCTCCCTGAAGGCGAATATCAAGATGCCGCTAGCGCCTATGCCGAGGAGACAGTTGCTGACCACCAGAAAACCGAAATGAAAAAGCAGTCTCAAGGCGCAGACGCGTGTAAGCAGGATTTCGTACATCAGCATCGAACATGCGATGAGAAAAATGGTGGGCAGCGTGTAAAGCCGGTTTTTCATTTTTTGAAGGTCCCTTCTTGTTTATGGAATTTCTATTTGTTAGAAAAAGAGTAAAAAATTACGAACCGATTGTTAGGAATTCGTTTGTTCTCGGTTAGAAATTAAAAACTTTGGATTAATCAGCTTGTCTTGATTATTCAAATTCATTACATTTTCATCGCAGAAAACCTTCCAGGTACAATAACCGTTTGACCGATGGCAGGAGGAATAAAATAGTTATAAACGCCCTTGCTCCAATCCCATTGGACCCAGGCGAAGCATTGATCCTCAAGTGGCCGATTGAATTTAATAAATGCCTTCGAAGGAACCCCCCGCGCGTCGACTTCCTTGACAATTGCCGAGAACCACCAGCAATCGACGCTGTCTCCAGCGTGCATCGGCCGTTCCCTGATACGGAAAGCGGTGATCAGAAAGGCCTCAAGATAGTAAGGATCAATACGGGGCCAGGAACGGACATCTTTTTCAGGTAATTGACTCAATGGGTAAAGCGTTCCGCCCGGCGTGTCAAAAAACAAGGTCGACGAATCGGTCCGCGTGATCCTGATGTCATGATAGGTCCCGGCAAGCTGGCCTATGCTTAATGGAAGACCGATCCCGCGATACGCGCGATGCGGAAAGGTATAAGCAACGCTCCCGCAGTCTTCGCCCGTATTGACAATAACGATATTTTTACCGGCGCCAAAGGCGGAATTATTTATATCGATCGAAGGAGCGCAAACGCCGGACGGAGGTGGATATGATTGATTGCCTCCGTGGCTTCGGATATGGACCCAGAGGAGATTGGCCGCATGCAGGGCAACAAGTGAAATCGCTCCCGTTGCAAGTAACACGCGCCGGACGCGGCGTCCGGCAAGCCAGGAAGCCCCGCTTGCCGAGGCCTCGATGGCGAGCGCCGCCATGCCCATGCCTCCCAATCCGATAAAAAACAGCGATCGTTCATTGACGCTTGCGGAAGAACAAGCAGGTATCAGGGACAGGAGGGCGCCGGTGAGAAAAAACGCCGCGCGCCGGTCATTTCTCAGCATCGGCCAGAGAAGGACAAGGGCCATAATCCATTGCGCCATCGCGCCAATCCATATCATATTTTGGAGGCGTGGCGACATGATCATGAATTTGCCCGTGCGGAGCTGTCCGGTAATGTTAAGGAGCAAAATCGGCCCATTTTTAATCAGACTTTCCAGATATCGCAGGGGTTCCGCGCGGGGATCGACATACAGCGAGCAATAGTGTACGCCGTATCCAAGTATTTTATATGAAACCTGCCAGATCAAAACGATTAATGCCGCGGGAATGATGGACCGCAAGCGGGACCATATATTCGATTTTTCATAGAAAAGCCCATAGGCCAGAATATATCCGGCCGCAGCAACGCCTCCTTCCCCGGATAATAGCGATAAAACAAGAAAAACCCAAGACGCGGCGGCCGCGATCTTGCTTCCAGAAGCGCGCCATGCATGATGGCAGAGGATAGCGCTTATTCCAAAGGCAAGTGTCATGATTGCATAACGGGCCGCGATCCATGCAACAACGGCCGGGAATTCAAGATTTGTAACAAAAAGAATTGCCGCGACTCCGGCCGCCCATCCACCAACGAGACGCCGGTACCAAAAAGAGACGAAAAATGCCGCGAGTGCAAACCAGAGGATGCTTTCCAAATGCATGAGGGCAGGTTTTTTTGGCCATAGCTTGTAATCGAGCCATAACGTGGCTGATGATAGTGGGCGCCAGAAATTGATGGCTAAATCTTTGTCCCCCCACCATGGGTAACTCATTCCCAAGGACTTATGTACATTTTTTTTTACTGACCAGGTATACAGCGTCATGACTGCATTTTTAAAAAAATGGGAATCGGCGGGAAACAGGCCCATGTCCTTCAAAGCGTTGCGTGGCGTCAACATTGCCTCCCGTATTTCATCATCGCTGTATATCCCGGCCTTAAGAGACGAAAGCGTGATTAGCATGGCCGCGATTGCGATAAACCAAGGAAGCAACGGGTGGGACAGAAGACGCACCGTATAACGGCGCGTTGTAATAAAAAAGCGGGGTAAAGACATGGACCTCTTTCAAACTATAAAAATGTAGGGATCTTTTTTTTCAGCAAAATCATGAACATCAATTTTATCCAGAGAATCCCGGTTAAAAAATGAACTGTGAGTGTTAGAATGATGTTAGCGGTTTGTTAGAAAGTCTGTTTGATTTACGAAAAAGGAGCTATGATTTTAAAGCCGTTCCCGTTTCCGCATGCCTTGCAAATCAAGGAAGCCAGGGAATTAAAGTTCACCGGTTTGGTGAGATACTCGGATATCCCGATGTCTTTCGCCGTTTGCGCCGTTACCGTTTCATTATACCCGGAACAGAGGAAAATCGGAATCGCTGGTTTTATTTCCAATGCGCGTTTCGCGAGTTCGAGACCTGTAAGGCCGGGCATGGTCTGGTCGGTAACGATGGCGTCGAAGTCGTTGGCGTTTGATTCGAATAAATCAAGGGCTTCCGTGCTGCTTGTCTTTGAAACGACCTTGAACCCCATGAATTGCAGCGATTCTTCCGCGAGGCGCGCGATCGCCTCTTCATCATCGACATACAGTACCCGTAAATTATTGCCGCGGGGATACTGCTCCTTTTCCAACTCATTTACTTGAGGCATTTTGTCTTCGGGCAGTTGCGGAAGATAAATATAAAAGGTCGACCCGCTTCCTATTTGCGATTCGACGGAAATGCTTCCTCCATAGCGTTTAACGATCCCATGGACCATGGCAAGCCCCATCCCGGTGCCTTCGGCCTGGGATTTTGTCGTAAAGAACGGTTCGAAAATACGGGGAAATAATGCGGGGTCGATGCCATGCCCGGTATCGGCAATCGAAAGCTGGAGAAAGGGACCAGTGCCAAGCTCATCGGTTTCAGACCAACCACGGATCGGGCCGCGGTGGTCGCATAATTTTATGGAAAGGACTCCGCCCTTTGATTTCATTGCATGCCCCGCGTTGACGCAAATATTCATGATAATCTGGTGCACTTCCGTTGGGTCGGCAAGGACGAGGTCGTTATTGCATTCAATGGCGATTTGAATGTCGATGGTTGACGGCAGAGAAGACCGGACCAGCTTGATCACTTCCTTGAGGACCGTGCTCAGGTGGAGCGGGAAACGCTCCTGCTTGTTTTTCCTGCTGAAGGTAAGTATCTGTTTGACAAGGTCCCGCGCGCGTGAAGCGGAACGCTCGATCTCCCCCACATAATGGGACAAGGGGTTGTCCGGCCCGATGAATTTTTCGAGCAGTTCGCAATTACCGAGGATCGGCATGAGCATATTATTGAAATCGTGGGCAATGCCGCCCGCAAGCGTGCCGATGGCCTCCATTTTCTGCACCTGCGAGAGATGGCGTTCTTTTTCCAGCCTGTTTTCTTCGTATAAGGTAAAAAGCGATTTGTTCAGCACGACGCCGGAATACTTTCCGCCGCTGGTCACGACGATCCCTTCAAGGTCCGGCGTCAGCGCCGATTGCCGGAGCAATTCATCGATCGCGATGGTGTCGGGCACGATCATGCAATCGGAAGAAAATCGTTCGACGCTTTCTTTTCGGATCAGCTCCCGGCCGAACATGCCGTAGATGTATTCCTTGAAATCGAACTCGCGTATGATCCCGGCGGGCCGGTCGTCGGCGTCGACAATCGGTAAAAAAGTGAACGCCTTGTTTTTCTGGAATTGACTGAAAACATAATCCATGTCCTCGTCGCGCGGCACGGGACGGACATAGGTCATGTACGGTGATAAATCCATAAAGGTTTAACGCCGCCGGGACTTTGACGCGTCAAGCCGTAAAATCGGCGTCTTCATCGCCCTCCGTCTCCTGGCCCGGGAAAATTTTTTCCTTGTCAAAAAGGTCATTCTGGTAAAACCGGAGAACGTCGAGCGTCCCGTCGTTATAATTTCCATTGTCCGGCATGGCCTCATTGTAATCGTCGGTCGGAATCGGATGGCTGAGCGTTAAATCCATGTGTCCCTCATTTGAAAAGTTTACGATCCATGACCATAAAAATTATCCATGATTATTAGAGAAGATTGAGAATCTTGTGAGAAATCGTTTAAATCATGCCAATCAATGCGCTATTTCATTAGTGTCGTTTTTTATTTTTTGCCCTCTTGTCGGCTGCAAACCAAATACGCTGTTGATCGTTTTTCCCGTTGGAGGTGTATTGCCGGGAGTATCGTCCTTTTTTTGTATGACGCCGAAAACCGACGCTCCGGCGGCGGGCGTGGTTTTTTCATCAAATGGATTGTCCGTGCCCGGATCTGTAAGATTTTTTGCATGCAATGGTCCGTTTTGGACCGGGGTCATACTTGGGCCCTGGTAGCGCAATGAGTCGTTTTGCGCCGGAGGCGCAATCGGGCGCATGGAATGCAACGAGTCGCTCTTCGCCGGAGGCACGATCGGACCTTTGGAATACAATGAGTCGCTCTTCGCCGGGGCCTGGTTAACTTTTACGGGCTTGTTTTTTTGGAACAGCTCCCTGGCTTTACGTTCAAGAAAATCGCTGTTGTTTATGTCAAGACTTTGAAGGGCGCTGTCAAGGTCGAGGCGGTTGTCTTTTTTAATGATATGGGGCGTAACGTAAACGACAAGATTGGTTTTAGAATGGTTTTTAGTATTAGTCCGGAAAAGCGTCCCGAGCAGGGGAATGTCGCCAAGAATGGGTATTTTATCGTGTCCCTCGGATTCGGTATTTTTCATCAATCCGCCCAGGGTAATCGTTTCTCCATCATTGAGCCGGACGGTCGTACTGATTGTGCGGGTCGAAACATTGGGGTAGCCATCGCTGTTTGATCCCGAAGAATTAGACACTTCCGGCGCGATTTCCGCGGTGATCTGGCCGCCCTGGGAAATCCAGGGCGTGATGTCGAGTTTGATACCGAAGGTAATTGGTTGGAATCGTATGGAATAATCGCTTCCAAGAACGTTTCCGGTCGTTACCTTGAAATATTGCGTTTCATTGACATTGATGCTTGCCTTGTTTCCATTGAGGGTCACAACCGATGGCTGGGCCATGACTTTTGCCTTGTCCTGTTTTTCCAGGAAATGAAGTGCGGCGAAAAAATCATCGGGAAGCTGCCCGATAACGGAATTCGGCCCGGTGGAGAGAAGGCCGCCGGCGTCGTTTAAAATCTTTTTCAGCCCCGCGCCGCTGAAGTTCAGGTCAAAATTGGAAGCGGCTGCCCCTAAATCCGAACTAAAGGAAGGCGACGAATGGGAACCTTGATCCTGGAGGTCCGGTCGATGGAGCGCGGCATTCACGCCGAACTCTTTTTGTAAATTCTCGGAATATTCGACGATGATCGCGTTTATGGCCACCTGAGGCGTGGGAACATCGATAATGTTGACAAATTCCCTTATGGAAACGATGTCTTCCGATGTTCCTGAAACAAGCAATGCGTTCTGTTCCTTGATTACCCGCACATTCGACGGCGAGATATCTTTCGGAAGGACCGCCAGCACGCCATCGGCCTTGATGCATTTGAGCTGGATGAGTTCCGATTTAGAAAGCGCCTGTCCGGCCGGGGTCGCCGCGTTACGGTCGCCGATCAGGATAATGCTGTCTTTTTGCACGAAGGTGAACATGGTGCCGCCCAGAAGCAGCGCCAGCGCCTGGGTAAGGGGGACGTCTTTGAGCTTAGCGTTGATTTCCCCCATGATATTGCCGTAGGTAATGATCTGCATCTCGCTTTTTTCGGCGATCGCCTTAATGACGTCCTGCAGGTTACCGTTGGAGACGTCAAGGGTCAATTTTCCGTTTGAGTACTCGACATAAAACCCGGTAGCGCCTGAGGCACGGAACCCGCCACGGGCCCCCATGGGGTTTTGCGAAGATGCGGCCGCGTCGCCGGTCATGCTTACTTGATAAATGTTTTTCCGCTTTGTAATCTGGAACCCGTTTCCCTCCAAAAGCGCGCGCAGGCCGTCGTCGAGATCGACCTGAAAAAGCTTGCCGGTGATTTTACCCTGCACCTTGCTGTCGGGGACGATGCTCGTGGCTGTTTTAGCGCTGATGTCCTTGAGCAGGTCCTTGACGTCGATATTCTGGACGTCAACGGTTAGCTTGCCTTTGAAAAAACTTATGGACGAGCGCTGCTCGTCGGTTGCCTTGCGGATTCGATAAACGCTGCCTTCCTTGACAATTTCAAGGCCGATTGAACGGACAAGCGTCTGAAGGCCTTCGATGACCGGAACCGAGCTTAAATGGACGGTGACTTTGCCGGCCGCTTCTTTGTCCAAGATGATGTTTAAATTATACCCCTTGGAAATGGTTCGGATAACGTCCTGAATGTCGGCGTCTTTAACGTCGAGCGGCGCCATGACTTGCTGCTCAAGGTCCGTGGGTTTTGGGTCGATAACCACTGCCGCGGCAATGGGCAAAGCTGGGGCCGGCGCTTTTTCACTAAAGGCCGCGACCCCGGTAAAAAATACCGTATAAAGGACCATTATTCCGATGGTGCAAATGGTACGTTTCATGGGGACCTTTAAAACGGCGACTCGATAAGGCAGCGCAGGGGATCGCCGGGATCTTCCGACAAGTGCACAAACTCGACGCCCCACGAATAATATTCCTCGTGATGGCCGGTCCAGACGATTTTTGCCGAGCATTGCGATTGTCCGTAGGGCGTGACGACCAAAAGGCTAAGTTCGTCGCCGATGGCGAATTCCGTATGGTCCGAGGATTTCTCCATGGTAAACCGCGCGCCGTGTTCCGACAAGTCAATCATGGTGGCCGCGTGCTTTTTCCCCGCATATAAAAACTCCGAATGACAGGAGGTCGTCAAATCGGACCGCTGCGAACGTCTTTTTTCCGGGATTGTCATGGATGTCCCTTTCCATTTTTTGTTTTCAAGAAGACCGTGTGGATTAAAATCGATTCCTTTCATTAGAAATCAATGAGGAAACGGTTAGAATCTGTAGTCAGGATGTATCTACGCGGGGCGTGCAGACACATCAGACATGGCTTCTAACAAAATTCTAACAAAATCCTCATTGGAAAATATGCGAACCCGGCTTATTTTCAATCTTTATTTTAAGGTATGACGGATTCTTTTATTTGAAGGGGCTAAACATGCCTTTACCCGGCAATCAAAAACAAAACGGAACTCAAAGCGAATACGAACGTTTTCTGGCGAAAATCTGCTCGCAACTCCCCGACCCGGCCCTTTCCGAATTGAAAAGCTGCCGGCAGGGGCTAAGCCGCGACCTGGTCGAGGAGCAACGCGAAGCTTCCGGCAGGAATATCCTGCCGGTCAGGCGCGCCACGCCCTTTCCCTTGGACCTTTTTGAAAGGTTCAAGAACCCACTCGTCATTCAGCTTCTGATCATCTGCGCGGTGTCCGGTCTCATGGGCGATATGAAGGCCCTTGCCCTGGTCGGCGCAATGATTTTCATCAGCGTCTTTCTTTCGTATTTCCAGGAAAAAAGGTCCGACGCGGCGGTCCGCGCCTTGCGTAAAATGGTCCGGTCGTCGGTCATCGTGCTGCGCGAAGGTTTTCAGACGTCCATTGACATGGAAGAGGTCGTTCCGGGCGACGTCGCGGTTCTTTCCGCCGGTTCGATCGTTCCCGCCGATGTGCGCATTCTGTCGGCCAAGGACTTTTTTGTCAACCAGTCGTCGCTTACCGGCGAGTCCCTGCCCGTGGAAAAGACAGCCGACCCCGGCCCTGTTTCCCAGGACGCGATGACATTGACAAATGCTGCATTTCAGGGTTCCACGGTCATCAGCGGCGCGGCCCAGGGGCTCGTGGTGAACACGGGCGCACGGACCGTCCTCGGCCGCATCTCGCAGAACATCACGCGCGCCAAGCTTCCAACTGCCTTCGACAAAGGGGTGCAGTCGTTCGTGTGGCTTATGGTGCGTTTCATGGTCCTCATGGTGCTCACGACCTTTCTCATCGTGGGGCTTACCAAGCACAATTGGGTCGAGGCGCTGCTGTTCGCGCTTTCGGTGGCGGTGGGGCTGACACCGGAAATGCTGCCCATGATCATGACCGTGTGCCTGTCGAAAGGCGCGCTTGCCATGTCGCGTAAAAAAGTGATCATCAAAAAACTCAAATCAATCCAGAACCTCGGGTCCATGAACATTCTCTGCACCGACAAAACCGGCACACTCACCCAGGACCGCGTGGTGCTGGAAAAACACGTCGACGTCACCAACCGGCAAAGCCTTGACGTGCTCGAATACGCCTATATGAACAGCTATTACCAGACCGGGCTGCTCAATCTTCTTGACAAGGCAATCCTCGCCCACGACGACCTCGACGTCGAGCGTAACTGCCGCAAAATCGACGAAATCCCCTTTGATTTCGTCCGCAAGCGCATGTCGGTCGTTATCGACTACGAAGACATGCATGTGCTCATCTGCAAGGGCGCGGTGGAGAACGTGTATCCGGCATGCGACCACTACCAGATCGACGACGAGATCTACCCGCTGATCGATTTCGTTAAAAACGACCTCGTCGAGGAATACCACGACCTCAGCGCCGAGGGATACAGGGTACTCGCGATCGCGTACCGCGAGTTCCCGCGATCAAAGGAGGTTTTCTCATGCGCCGACGAGCAGGGAATGGTCCTGCTCGGCTACATCGCGTTCTTCGACCCTCCCAAAGACAGCGCCCTCGAGGCGGTGAAGTCACTGGCGCGGCTTGGCGTGGAGGTCAAGATATTGACCGGTGACAATGAGCTTGTCACCAGGAAAGTCTGCAAGGACATCGGGCTTGAGGTAAAAAAGGCGCTTACCGGCCCTGAAATGCTTTCGATCCCGGAGGCGCAGCTCGGCGCGGCGATCCGCGAAACCACGGTTTTCGCCCGCCTCTCTCCTTCGCAAAAGGAGACCGTGATCCAGGCACTGCGCGGCCAGGGCAATGTCGTGGGGTTCATGGGAGACGGTATCAACGACGCGCCGGCGCTCCATGCCGCCGACGTGGGCATTTCCGTTGACAGCGCCGTGGACGTGGCCAAGGAATCGGCGGACATAATCCTTTTGGAACGCAGTTTGCTGGTCTTGCGGGACGGTATCGTGGAAGGACGCAAGGTTTTCGCGAACATCATCAAGTATATCCGCATGGGAGCGAGCTCCAACTTCGGTAACATGTTCAGCGTGGTAGGCGGGAGCTATTTCCTGCCGTTCCTGCCCATGGCGCCCATTCAAATCCTCGCGAACAACCTTCTCTACGACATTTCACAGACCGGCATTCCCTCCGATAATGTCGACGATGAACTCATCCGTTCCCCGCGAAAATGGGACATTCGAAATATTCGGCAATTCATGATGTGTATCGGGCCCGTCAGTTCGGTCTTCGATTACGCGACATTCTTTCTTATGTTGTATTATTACGGGGCCAATCATTTCAAAGACCCCAACATCTCTGCCGGGATGAAGCACTACTACGAGGCCCTTTTCCATACCGGCTGGTTCGTCGAGTCGCTGCTTACCCAGACGCTCATCGTCCATATCATCCGCACAAGCCGCATCCCGATCCTGCAAAGCAGAGCGAGTTTTGGCATGACAATAAGCACCCTTGGGGTGATGGCTGTCGCGGTGGCGCTGCCCTATTTCCAGCCGGCTGCTTCGCTGCTCGGCCTCGTGCCCCTGCCGCTTTCGTTCTGGGGCTGGATGGCCTCGTTTTTGTTCGTCTACGGCATCATTACTCATCTGGTAAAAAAATGGTTCGATTCAAAATACGGAGGATTGCATGCGAAACCTGCTTAGCGCTTTACAGGAAGGGCGGCTCATCGAACTGCCGACGACCGAAAAAATAAAGGCCCTTGAATACCTTGCGGTGCTCATCGAGGCCGTTCCGGGCATCGCGAAAATCGACATCGTCAAGGGTGTTCTCGACAGAGAAGATCAGGCCAACACCGGCCTCGGCCACGGCATCGCCTGCCCGCACCTGCGCGCGCGCCAGGATGGCGACATGGTCTGCGCCGTGGGATGGTCCAGGCAGGGCATCGATTACGGCGCTCCCGACGGGCAGCCGGTGCATTTAGTGATCATGTACTACGTTCCGGACTCCGAACGAAACACTTACCTTAAAGAGGTTTCAAGTCTTGCCAAGTCCGTGATGAACGCCGCGAACGGCAATTTCTATCAGGAAGCCGCTGAAATCGATTCGATCCGCAATAAGATGCTTGACTGGGTTGAAGGCGCCTTGGGCCAGGCGGCCCCCGACGCGAAAGCCCGAATGATACGGCTTGAAGTCAAGCATGCGGCGGCGCCCGCCATCGCGGAAGCGCGGTTTTCACCGCCGTCGGACGGTTGGGAAATAACCCCGTTTATTCTGGTGGCGTTTGAAAACGGTGAAAGCAGGGTTTTGTCGCAGGACATGAATCTGGTAAAGGACCTTGAGAAAGACAATGCATTGGACAAGACGAAAAACGGAGGGCAGATACCGCACGAAATAGGCGGGTATCGCATCGGCATCGCGTCGCAGTCGGCCTATTCCCTGGGCAGGATAGTTTACAATTGCGTGGCGATCCGGTTCAAGGAGCCAAAAACGCCCCAGCCGTGATCGCGGGCCCGCCGGATATTCATGACCCCTTGACTTCCAGCAGTTTTTGCTTGAGCTCGCTTTCCATTTTCTTGAGCTGCTCCTCGGCCTGCGCGCGTTTCTGCCGCCCGTCCTGCTGGATTCTGAGGGTCTCCTCGATGGTGGAAATAAGGTCCGTATTGACCTTTTGAAGTGTTTCGATGTCCACGATGCCCCGTTCCGACTCCCTGGCTATTTCGATGGAACTGCCCTTGAGCATTTCGGAGTTCTTTTTGAGAAGCTCGTTTGTCGTGTCGCTGACTTCCTTTTGGAGGGAAAGCGACTTTTTCTGCCGGAACAGCGTGATGGCGATAATGACCTGGTTTTTCCAGAGCGGGATTGTATTGAGAATCGACGTCTGGATTTTCTCCACGAGCAATTGGTTGTTATTCTGGATGAGGCGTATCTGCGGGGCCGTCTGGATCGAAACCATGCGCGACAGTTTGAGGTCGTGGAGCTTTTTCTCGAACCGCGACAGGAACTGCTGCATGTCCTGCAGTTTCTGGGCGTCGAGCGGGTCCTGCGACTTTTCAGCCTTCGTCTTGAACCCGGGGATAACGGTCTTGTCAAGCTCCGCCAGCAGTTGCTCCCCGGCAATGATATATAGATCAAGCTCCTTAAGATAATCGTAATTTTTCTCGAACAGACTGTCGAGCAACGTGATGTCGCGCATGAGCTGGTTGCGCGATTTGTCAAGCTCGTTGGTTATTTTTTCTATCTGGACCGACAGCTTTTCGTAGCGCTGCACGAACTTCCGGGCGGCGTCGACCAGGTTGCCGATAATCGGTATGGAGGCCAGAGGGCTTCTGGCCGACAGGCTCCCCACGTTGATGTCCTTAATGGTCGTTAGGAGGCCGCCCAGGGCGTCTCCCACGTACCCCGCGTCTTTATTGCGGATCTCCGACAGAATGGTGTCGGAAAAATCAGCGATTTTCGTCTGCGCCCCGACCCCGAACTGAAGCAGGGCCTGGGTGTCGTTGATTCCCACGCTTTTTTTGATCGTATCGACCTTCGTCTTCTCTTCCGCGCTCAGGCCGTCGTAGGGGACCAGTTCCTGATTGGTTTTTGTCAATGGTTCCATAAAATGTCCTTTTTTATTGTTTAATGGCGTTCATGATCGTTTCAAGGGTAGTCGCGCCCGGCAGGGCGATGACCTGGTTGATCCGCTCCGGAATTCCCACAACGGAGAGCACCTTCGGATCGTTCTGCACACCGATGAGGCCCGTGCGGAAACCGTGTTTTTCCCACGCGATTTTCTGTATGGTTTCGTCCTTGAATGCTTTCAGCAGGATTTCGGCCCGCTGCGTCACCGCGATGAGCGGATGAGCGCTCCATACGGTGGGCTGCGGGTATAATATCCGCACCTTGTGTTTGATCGACGGCCATGTTTTTTCGTTCTGCGCCGAGAACTCAACGATCTGGCTTTCGTAACCCACAATGATCGGTTTCGCCCCCACGCCCGTGCTCAGGTATTGCATGAAAAGGTCGGATGAAGAATGCTCCAGAAACCCCAGGTTTTTAAAAAAGGTCCTGAGCGTGGGCAGCACCTTGATTACCGTGGAGTCATTGACAACATCGCCATATAGGATGTTCGCCATGAGGCCCGAAAACATGTTGCCGGAATTGGATTTATTAGGGTCCGTGGAAATGATGGATATCCGTCCGTAAAGTTCGGGTAATCCGATGTCGGACCATTTTTTTCCCTCGGTCACCAGACGGACCAATTTCGGAAAATCGATGATGAAATACGACGAATCCACGAGCTTTACGATTGATTGTTTTATCAGCGCGTCGGCCACGATGTCCCAGCTGTACAGGACGATGGGAGAATTGAAAATCACTTCGGCATTTACAATCTGGGAGTTTTTGTTGATTTTATACAGTTCAAGGGCGGTCTGGTTCGAAGGCCATAGAAAGTCGGTCCCGGCCGGCGTCGCGCCCCGGACCATTTCGATTGACCCCGCTTTGGCGAAGTCGAGGGCGACCCCGTATTTGTCGCGCAGTATTTTATTGATTTCAGGGTCTTCGAGCAGGCCGCTTTTTTCCCCGCCGATGATTCCCTTGAACGTGATCACGGCCTTGTGGAGCCGCATGGTGTTGATCGCGATGGCGGCCCCGGCGATCAACAGCAGCACCGCGACGCCGATGAGTTTACTTTTCATTGGTCATTCCCTCCATTTTCAGGGTGTTTTGAAGGAGCGTCAGTTCGGTGTCGAGGTCCAGGATGTCGTCCTGCATCAGGCCGGCAAGCTGCTTTTCGAACACCGCGTGGATGCTGTCGAGCATTGACTCGACTTTTTCCAGGGAAGCGGCCACCTCGGCCGACTGCACGTTTTTGCCGCTGATTTCGGTGAAACGCTCGAGAATCCTGATGGTGGTATCAAGATAATAATTCAAAAATTGCCGCGCCCGTTTTATGTCTCCCGGCTGCTCTTTTAAATCATCGATGATCTTCTGCGCAAGGATTGCGAGGCCTTCCACCTTTTTCCTGCTTTCGGCCCCGGTTGTGGCCCCGGCGAGTTTATGAAGCCGGTCGACCTTTTCCTGGCCTTCTCTAATGACCCGGTCGACGCCGTCTTTATCAAGCCCGCTCGTTTCCGAAATATCGAGAGCCGCGGGTTTCTTTTTCGTTGAAAAAATCATAATTCCCGCGCCGTACGCGCCTGCCGCGGCGATACCGGCGACCGGCAGCGATGCATGGAGCGCCAGATAAAAAACCATGAATCCAACGCCCCCGAGAATACCGGATAGAATTTGTGGCATTGCGGTCAATTAAATCCTTTTGCTTTTCTAAAGGCGGCGATGAGGTCCGTGCGGCCGTCGAACACGTTGCCGAGCGTGGTCTCCGCAAGCGGGCCGAGCTGCTCCCGCGAAGCTTCGCCGAACATGATGGAAAAAACCGGCAGGCCGTTTCCTGTTTGTTTCCACGACGTTTCAAAATTGCCGAAGCTCCTCCCGGAATTGGATTTCCCGTCGGTCATGAGAATGACCGCGCGTAAAAACCGGGAGGCGTCCTCTTTTTGGAGACTGTCAAGGCCCGCGATGATTGGCGAGTAGATGTCGGTGCCGCCGCGCGGTTCCAGGGACTTGACGCTGTCGAGCAAGGCGCCGAGCGTGTCGGGGTTATTGCCGCGCACGGTCCAGGATTTGATGAGCGCGTCGTTAAACGCGATGATGGTCGTGACGTCTTCGCTGCCGGGTTGCAAAAGATACTCGCGCGCCTTTTCCGGCGTCAGGAGCAAGGACATCGCGTCCCTGACCTGGCTGACGCCATTGCCCTCCATGCTTCCGGAAAAATCAAGGCAGAAGACCGTGGCCGAGGGTTTGCGGAATTCCGTTTGATACAGGTTGATCGCCTCCAGAAGGACCTCGCCTGAGGGCATGGCGATGGGGGAAAGGATCTTTTTTACGTCGATCCCCCAATCGGGATTAAAAGTTTTCGGGTCGCCCTCGATGGTCCCCGGAAAACCGGCGCGCCGTCCGAGTTTCACGATTTGGCTCTGGGTTTCCGGCGAAAGAAGATAGTCCTGGAACTTTGAAAACAGGGCTTCCTTTTTTTGGTCGCCCTGGTTGATATAGCCGAGCGGGGAGTCGGCCAGCACCAATCCGTCAACCGGGTACACGATGTACAGCGGTTCCCGGCCGGCCTGCACAAGTTCCTTGTTGGTTTCGATGATGAGCGATTCATAGTTGACCATTGCGTCAAAATCGCCCTTTAAGAACAGGTCCTTCAGCCACGCCGAACTTCCAGAGGAGCGGTTGATGCCCGAAAGAAGAGAGCGTATGTTTTCCTTTAGTTCCTTTTTGTGAAGATCGGCGATCGACAGCGCGCCGTTTGGCGTGGCCAGGGCGTAGAGAAAGCCGATGTACGCCGCGCATCCCGAATTGGACTGGCTCGCCGAGGTCATGGCAAAGGACAGTTTTTTGCCTTCAATCGCCGAGAGGAGGTCTTTTACCCGGACGGTTTTCCCAACGAACCCGAGTTTTTCGGCGAGGCTTTTTTTCACGCCGAAAACTACCGGCGACATCATGATGGATTTCTGGCGTTTGACCTTGAAAGATTTATCGCCCAGAGAAATCCAAATGTCGTTTGCCGGCCATACCGCATCGAAGGGAACGTCCTGTTTCCCGAGGTCCAGCATGATGTCAACCGATCCCTTGTACGACATGTCGACTGCGCAATGGTTTTTCGCGCAGAAGTCGTCGATGAGCGGCTTGAGCGATTCGTTTTCCGAGCCCGAAAGTATGCGCAGCGAATCGCGGGGGCCGGAGCAGGAATACAACAAAAAGAAACAAAGAGAGAACAATACGGTTTTCCACGCTCTGTTCATTGTTTTCCTCCTGACAAGAAGACCGCGCCCATTATCCATGCAATTTAAACTAAGATACTTTGTGCACGATCAGTTATTTATATGTCAATGAGTGCTAACATAAAACTAACATGATTCTAACAATTCGCCGAATGCTTGGAAATTCCTTGATCCACCTATATCCGGGAATTGATCATTTTCCGGGAGGCAATAACATGGCGGTAAGATAACGCAGATGGGTCCCGATTTCACCCGCACTATACGACAGTGTGTGGCTGCCGGGGCGTTCAAGGTACTCATGAGGAATTTGTAATTTTTGTAAAAGCTGGTGGGCATTGCGATTGCCCGGAAGAGCGAAATCCGAGGCGCCGCAATCGAGAATAATGGCCCGGTTTTTTCCATTCAGATTTTCCGCCATGCCCACAAAGGAATGGAGTTGCCACGAACGCTGATTATGATCAAAAGGTCCGAGCACCGAGGCAATGTCCCATTCTCCGGGAAATTCAGTCAGGTCCATGATGCCGCTTATGCTTCCGGCCCCGCAAAACATATCCGGGTGCATTGCGAGAAGCGTTAGTGCCCCATGACCGCCCATGCTTGATCCGACAATAGCACGGCCTTTCGCATCGGGCCACGTGCGGTAGCGTTGATCGATACAAGGGATAACTTCCTTGACAATATAAGTGGCAAACGCGGAGTTTGTTTTGACCGGGCTGTCGAGGTACCATGAATTGTAATCGCCGTCAGGGCAGACTAAAATAATCCGGAATGAGTCGGAATAGGCTTCAAGCGGGGCGATTTTGGACCAAGTGGAGTAGTTACCGCTGTAGCCGTGTAACAGGTAAACAACTGAGTATCGCTTACCCGATGCATACTCTTTCGGGGTGACCACGGACGCCTTGAAACCTTTCTTCATGGCAAGGCTGGGGATTATGATGGTTTCGGATGCGGCGTTGACAAGGGAAAGGAAGAAGACAATTAACGGGAAAATGCGGGAGAGAATTTTCATTTTATCGCTTCGACAGGGTCGGGTAAAATCACGGGACCGGCCCTTTTCTATTTCGTGGGGGCTTTTTCACCTTTGATTCTTGATGCAAAGATCACAAAGAAATAAGGCACTCCGCGGGTCTTGTAGTATGGAGGCAACTTTAACTGGTGAAAAGCGTGGATTGAAACGTAGAATCCGCTTTCTTCAAGAATGGAAATCAATCTTCCCAATGGGTTGTTTATAGAATCGAAATGAAACTCGATGATCATATCGTTAACCAGATCGAGCTTGCCCGTTTTCTTCAAATCTTCCAGAACCTTTGTCTCCGCGCCCTGGACGTCAATCTTCAGCAAATTAACGGTTCGATCGATAAATGACGAAAGCCGTGCGCATGCCACGGTCGTGCTCTTCAATTTTTGTTCCCCCAAAGACGATTGAAAAACGCTCATTTCCAGGAGCGAGCTCGGAGTATCATACAAGGCCGAATACCAGGTGATTTCTCCGTCCCTGTCAAAGACGGCGGTTTTGTTCAAACGAACATCCGTCAATCCATTTGTCTCAATATTTCGGGAAAGGTATTCATAGGCTTTATCGTCGGGTTCAAAAGCAATGATGGTGGAGTTTGGACGAATTCGTTTGAAATACATGACGCTCATGCCGATGTTTGCACCGCAATCAATTATCAAAGAATCATCAGGGCCGTCAAATGCATATTCCGCAAGTGCAAAAATTTCAAAAAACAAATTACTGAATGCCTCATAACTGGGAAAGGAAACTTGATATTTCAGAAAACGTTCACGGGTTAAGTGAAACGGAAATATTTTTACTATCAGACGCTTGGTTTCTATCCGAGCGAAAGTTAATAGAAAAACCATTTTCATCTTAAAAGTCGGTTGATTCCTGAAAATAAGGTAGCTCCCCCAAAGAATGCGATAGATCTGTCTAAGAATACTAACGATAAAACCCATGATCATCTCCTCAAATAAAAATATAGCATTTTAAAAATTGGAAAAAGAGGAAAAAAATATACTGTCTTAGTTAGTTTTCTGTTAGGTTTAAGTTAATTCTTTGATTTTAAAAGTAACTATTTCTCCAAAACACAAATTATCAAATATTGGATTTTCAGTCTTTTAGAATAGCAAAACTCAGTAATTCTTCATAAAACGCCTGGTGAATTTTCGGTCCGGCTTTGCGAAGGATTTTCTGATAACGGTACTTGTCCGACATTCGCCAGGCAAGATACCGGAGGGGATTTTTTCTGATGTAGCCGTCGAGGCTGCTATAAACATTTAGTTTTTCCGGGTCCATTATCGAAAGGGCAAATTCATGATAGCTTATGCCGCGTCCGCCCCGAATCAGGAATTCCATTGCCGCTTCGCGGTCGTGCACGCGGGCAAGTTGGCTGTAGAGCGTGCGCGGGCTGTTCTTTACATATTCTAACGCAAGATCGTCCGGCAGCCAATGAAAAAAAGGCAAAAGGGATGTGTGGCAATCATAATACCAGAGCCTGTTGGGAGTGTGTGATATCGCCCATACACCGCCCTTGGATAACATATTCCAGCTTACACGCATTGCTTTCATTCTTTCGGAGTGAGTCATATGCTCGATTGACGCGGAAAAAATAATAAGGTCGAAATTCACTCCTTTAAATTCTTCCGCGATGTCAGTTGCGTTACAGTTGCGGATATCAATTGACAAGCCATAGCATTCCGCCCGTATTCGCGCGACTTTAAGGCTCGGTTCATGAATGTCTATCGCGGAAACAATACACCCCTGTTCAGCACCGGCAACAGAGCTCATTCCGGTTCCGCATCCTATCTCAAGCAACCGGGGGTTCTTAACCTGGCGGACCCCGTGTTGAAACTTCTTTTAACGGAAACCGAAGACCTTGTCCGCTCCATCGTGCGCATGGACGAGAGGATATCTTGCGTTGTCAATCAGCGGATGGAAAACAGCAGCGGGAAACTTTCATCGTTCTATCATGCCTCCCGCGTGGCGAATTCGTATATCCGCCAGAGCAAACTAACCGGAAGCCATAAAATCGCCATTTTCAAATCAGCCGTTTAGCCCGATGCCTGCATAGTAAAAAGAATTCTTTATGCTCGGATAGGGTTCATTGAAAACCTCCCCATAAGAAACCTGATTCCTTGGCCTGAAAACAAAAGCACAATTAATATAACAGGCCACGTAAATCTGGACTCGGCATGAAGAAAAAACATTCCAATCGTAATTGCAGCAACTGGAAGTAAAATTTGCGCAATGTCTTCGCGAGCATGCCTGGAAAAACCAATAGCCGCAAGAATTAATATGGTACATTGCGCTAAATGAAAAAATATAGGAACATGAAAATCAGAATATCGACACCATTTGAAAACAATGCGACGCACTCCCAACATCAAATATCCAGGGAAATTTGATTTTATATTGGAAAAAGCAAAGTCCATAAATTTTTGCTGCGGTACGGTGGAAATGTAATAATGATCACCCACGGCTGCTTTAAACTGCGGATTATTGTACCAATTTGCGTCGTTTTTAAGGGAGCCAAGCCACAAATTTACCGGACCTTCACTGGAAAGGAAAGTTAGATCATCAAGAACAAAATAATTGCGAAGAGTCCAAGGAAGGAGGGTAGAAGCAATAGCGCAACAAATGATCGCCAGTTGGATAAAATGGCGTTTGCGGTTAATACAACGTACCGTAGCATATAACACTATAAAAAAAGAAAAAAGCAAACCTGTGGGACGCGTAAGAATCATTGCCCCAATAGAAGCGCCTAAAAGAATTGAATCTAACAAGCGCGGTGCTGGATTGCGCATAAACTTAAGAAATAAAAAAAGTACTACGGTGTGAATAAAAATGTAAAGAGGTTCAGTCAGCACATATGTTGAACACATCCAAAACGGAATCGGAAATAATAAAAGCAACGGTGTTCCCAACCAAAAAGATTTTCCAAATATTTTTTTTCCGATTGAGTATATTAGAAAAAATGTAGCTATATTCATTGCGATTTGGCCAATAATTGGTAGTATTATATGTTTTCCGGGAATCCAATAAGTCAGTAAGAGATATAACGGATAGAGTGGTTGGCGACATCGCATATGGGGTTCTTTAACGGATTTATCATTAAACAGCAGTGAATCCGTTGTAAATGTATACGCACCGGTGGCGTATAGACTTTTTGATAAAGACAGATACTCTCTGCTATCTGGAAAGATCGGATTATGCGTCGAAAATAGAGGAATAATTTGGATGGTAATAAGCAGAACTATGCTCAAAGTCAAAATCATCCAGTTCGGGTTTTTTTTAGTGTTATTTCTTGGTAGGTTAAGTAGGTTCATTATGTTCAAATCCGTCAATATTAGGCAATCCATTTATAACTCGATTGGAGATAGCAATCTGTCGGGATATTTGAATTGCGATTAGTTGTAAAATAGCCGAAGATTATTTGGCGTTTATTATAAAAGGATTAGCTTTGGGTTAATCTCGTTTTGAGAACGCTCTCCTGGTTGTTTTTGATATTTGAGACTCAACGGAAAGTAAGTGGAATTCAATTGTCATAAATATCAAATCATAAAACTAATAATTTAAAAATCGTTTACAAATAGCAGCTGACAGAAGCAAAGGATTGATCGTGCTTCCAAAAGCGAATCGAGAGACCTCGGGGAGTATTTATTCAAAATCTCATGCTATCCGCCGAACCTCGCCACCGCGTTCTCTTTCTCCGAGGCATGGCTGACGGGCGCGCGGATTTGAACTCTTGGACGACTTGATCGCTACTGTAAACGAACAACTCGATCTTTGGAAGAAACCGAATCCGATACTCTCTAAATTATGCGCAATTACTTAAGACCGTGTATATAAATATTGGATTTTCAGTCTTTAATAATGGCAAAACTCAGTAATTCTTCATAAAACGCCTGATGAATTTTCGGTCCGGCTTTGCGAAGGATTTTCTGATAACGGTACTTGTCCGACATTCGCCAGGCAAGATACCGGAGGGGATTTTTTCTGATGTAGCCATCGAGGCTGCTATAAACATTTAGTTTTTCCGGGTCCATTATCGAAAGGGCAAACTCATGATAGCTTATGCCGCGTCCGCCCCGAATCAGGAATTCCATTGCAGCGTCGCGGTCGTGCACCCCGGCAAGTTGGCATGCAAAGAAATGTAAATTAGCCTTAAAATGTTAGAAATATGTTTGGAATTGATTTGTTTTTAATTCAATAAAAACGCCCCGCAGTGGTCAACCACGGGGCGCGAAAACAGTCGGCTTTAATCGTTATCTATTATTGGACCGTCAGATGGATCGATGCGGTGGTCTGCGTGCCGTCCATGATGCCGTTTTGATGGTTATCTATCGTAAAGGAGAACGTGTACGTTCCAACGGGCAGGCCGCTCACGCCAAGCACCGGATAATCGCTGATGTCGGCGCAAACGCCCTGATACGACGCGCCGCTTTGCCATTGGCCTGAAACCAGGTTGAAAACATACCTGTTTCCCCATGGGGCGTCGCAATACACGAAAAAGTCGCATTGCGTTCCTGCCCAGCTTTTACTCTGGATGCCGATGTTGACATTCACCTGACTGTAGCTCGACACCGTTACGTCAGACGAAGACCCGTTGATCGTGATCTCCGGCGTGCAAACGTTATCGATGGTAAACTTGACGGAATCGATGATGCCGCCGTTGTCAAGCACTCCGTTGACAAGAGTGTCGATGCAAAAATAGGCCATATAATCGCCCGATGAAAGGTATTTCACGTTAAGAACGTTCAGGCCCGAAAAATCGGCCAGGGGAAGCACGGCTGCCGGGGACGGATTGAGCGACCAGCCCCACTCACCGTTTTGGAATTCGTAATACACACGCTGCCCGTTCAACACCGAATTGACCGGCGTCGTAACATATATCCAGCGCTCGGCGTTTTTACCCGCCCAGTCGTTGGCCTTGAGGCCCGCGGTCAGGTTGACCGCCGCCGTCCCATGAACGGTCAGCGTATCGGCGTTGCCGTTCGCAAGGATCGTCGGCACGGGAGCGACGCTTGTCGGCGCCAGTGAAATCGTCGAGGTCTGGCCCCAGGCCATGGGCGCGCTGGCGTTCGTGGAATCAGGGTCCCAAAGGCATTCGCGGACCGACATCGTTTTCGCAATAGAATCGATGGATATCAACTGGAACGACAGCTTGGTCTCGTCGGCCTTGGACACATTGCCTTTCATGGGAGAATCCACGCGGTAGGTGTGGAGTTGCACGTCATTGTTCGGGCCGGTCCATATGTAAAACTGGTTTGCGTTGTCGTGCCCGTGGAAATAGGCCTTGACGTTCGTGTGCCGCTTGAGGAAGTCGGCGAATTCCTGCATCTCGATCTTCGCGGAATCGTTAATGGTCTTGGCCCCGTCCTTGAGCTGTTCCACGAGGAGGTTCTGGAACTTATCGGTCCCGTTGATGTCATGTGAACCGTTAGGATTAGTGAAATTCTTCGATTCGCAGATCGGCGGGCTGTGTGTGAAAATGATGACCGGCGTCGCGGCGGGGACGTCGGCCAGATCGGATTCCATCCATACTCTGTTGGCGGAATCGGGCCAGAAATTGATGAACTCGCAATGCACGCCGCCGATGTCGCGCGAATAATTCACCTTGTCTGTGGCATAAGCGTACGTTACATTGGTCCTTGGAACCTGAGGATTTACCATAAGGTTGAACATCTGGACCATCGACGTAGGATCGGTGGGAGGAACGAGAACGGGAAAATAACCGATGGCGTTGCTGATGTCGTGATTGCCAGGCGAGAGGAGCAGCGTGGGTTTGAGACCGGAGCGGCCCACAAACCTGACGCTGTCGTTATAGTCGCTCCAGAACTGCAGCCACGACATCGAGTCGCGCTGCACGCCGCCTTCTTCGCGGTTCGCTATGTCGCCGGTTTCAATCAGATAATCGATGCCGCCGACCGTGGCCCCGGCATTGACTCCCCCATCATTGGGAACCGTCAGGTTCGGCAGCGCGTTCATTTTCCGGATCATGTCCTGATTGACAGGCTGCGCGTTGACGTTGCTTACCTGATGAAAACGGGGCCGCGTGATCCCATAATGTTGGTCGGAAGTGTAAACAATCTGGACGATCGGGCTTATCGGCGCCGGGTTCCCTTCAACGCTCACGTTGTCGATCCGGTTATTGCCGCTCGCGCCAGTGTTCTGGGTTCCGGCGAACAGGATCCTGAACGCGAGTCTGGAATTATTATCCGCCAGCGGGTCGGTGATCGTCACGGTTACGGGACTCGACCAATTTACACCCGTAGGAATCGAAGTAATTGACTGGCCGGAGGTTTTCCACGTTGCACCGCTATCGAGGCTGTAGGAAAAGGAGTCGATTGTGGCGCCATTGCCCGCGCTTGAACGCTGGACGGTATATTTTATGGTAATGGCCTGGTATCCCGTGGATGGAATGTTCATGACCAATTGCATGCTGTCGGAGGGGTTTCTGAGCCGCAGGCAGTTTCCCGCGAGGTTGCCCAGGCGGTCATTGGTGTCGCATCCGGTGAAGGCGTCCCAGTAGGTTTTATAGTTGGGCCCGACTCCGGGCAATGTTTTGTACGCCATTTTCACGATCGACGAAGCCTGCACGGCAAAATCAGCGGGCAGCGGGGCGATGGTGGAAGGATCCACGGCACCCGACAATCCTGTGAAATTATTGAAATGCCAGTAATACAACAACGTCTGGGCCGGCAACTGAAAAGCACCGAGCAGCACGAAAACTGCCAGTAAACGTAGCAGGTGTTTCACGAAAACCTCCTTATGAGTGTGGATAAAATGAGATTGGTAATAAAAAACTAAAAGAACAATGTTACGGGAATATTAATGGCCGGTTAGTATTTGGTGGTTTTCGAATTTTTATACCGGGAGTTTTAAATTTGTAGAAGATGCCGATCAATTTATAGGTAAAATCAAAAAAAACGCCCCGCAGTGGTCAACCACGAGGCATGATAGCGCCCCGCGATGATCAACCTTGGGGCATCGTACCGGTTTATTTAATCGAACTTACTGAACAGTGACACGTATCGACGCGGTGGCCTGCGCGCCGTCCATGACGCCGTCCTGATTATTATCAATCGTAAAGTAGAACGTATAGGTCCCGACGGGCAGCGTCGTCGTGTTGAGGACCGAAGCCCCGCTTACGTCCGCGACGTTCCCCTGGGCCGAAACTATCGCCACGCCCTGCCACTGGCCGGTTGCGCAGTTGAAATAATACCTCTGCCCCCAGGCCGCGTCGCAATAGATGAAATAGTCGCAGGCAACGCCCAGCCAATCATTACTCTGCATGCCCACCGTGACATTCGCCGGACCTCCCTGGTGTATAGTGTCTATCGCCGACAAGCCATTTATTGCAACCAGCGGCTTGCAGGCCTTGCTGATTGTAAACCTGACGGAATCGACAACTCCGGAATTGTCGATCGCGCCGTTGATAAGCGTGTCGATGCGGAAGCAGGCGGCATATGCGCCGGAAGGAAGGTCAGGCGTGTTAAGGACGCTCAGTCCTGAAAAATCGGCCAGCGGGAGCGTTACCATCGGTGCTGAATTAATCGACCAACCCCACTGACCGTTTTGAAACCCGTAGTAAAAACGCTGTCCGTTGAAGGGTGAATTGGCCGGAGTATTAATATAAACCCAATATTCGGAATTTTTATTTACCCAATCATTCGCATTGAGCGACAATCGTACATCAACCGGAACGGGGCCGTTTACGGTGATCGTATCGGTATGGCCGTTGGCGAAGATCATCGGGATGGGCAAACCGACCTTTCCCGCGTAATGACACGCGGCGTCGGCATCGATGGGCGCGGGTTCAACATTCCCGTCCAGGTCAGTGGCTATACTGTAAAACTGATAATACCCTTTCCCTTGTAAAAAATTAAATGTCAGATCATACGGTGGGGATAAAACCGACCCCGCCGGCATCCAGGCGCTCCACGAGCTGTTATCGGAAGAATATCGGTACATAAAATCAACTTTTGCGATGCCGGAATTGTCTATTCCAAAACTATAGTCAATTTGAAGATACGGCCTCATTCCGGGCGTGGAGTATTCCTTTGAGTCAAAGGTGTACGCGCCGGTCCCCGAGGTCGCCACCACGGCGAATGAAAGCGAATCCCCGGTATGCTTCTGGGAAACATACGGGGTCGTGTTCCAGCCGTACCAAGATATGCCCGCAGGCGTCAAGGAGTCCAACAGCGTGCCTAGGGCAGGCTGATTCATCCATTTTATGCCCGTCTCGGTCCAATTGTTCGCCACCGAATAGCATGAAGCGGAAATGGTCGGCGTTGCTTTCCATGCATACAGGTTAAGACGAGCGGCGTTTATTTGAGCGTTTGCCGGAAGCGCGGCGAGCGAAAACTTGAGGTACGGCCTTTCTTCCTTGTACGTGCCGCCGGTTTTTTGAAGGTACAGCGATGTTACCGTACCGTTATTTTTAGCCGTATCTCCCTGGACCGTATATGCATCTGCAATGGGATTTAAAACCAGGCTTTGAAGGTCCGACCGGGGGTCCGACGCCGTTGCATGCAGCGTCACCGTCGAGTCGGTCTGTTCATTAGGAGAGATGGCGGCTATCGACGAGCTCGGCGGCCAGCCGATGGGATTACCCGTGGTCACACGCGCCGTCCCGCACCTGAACAATCGGTTGCCGGATTTAAACGTCTGCACTCCCGTGAGTTCGATCATGTCGCCTATGTTGCCCGGGACCGTCATGGTATAGTAGCCGCCGGGTTTATAAACGGTAATCACCTGGCCCTTGCTGTCGCGAACCGTGCTCGTTCCGGTTTTTACGCAATAGAACCTGACCAGGTGGTTTATCATCCGCTCGTTCCAGAACGAATTGATGTCCGGCATGTAGGCCGGGCGCGCCAGGGTAGAATCGAAGCCGACGATCTGGAAATCGGAGTCCGGTTTGTAAATTCCTTCCTCTTCGCACAGTTCGGGCGTTCCCAGATAAAAGCCGCCTTTGAAACGCAGCCGCACGATGGTCCCCGGCTTGAACTGGCCGATATTAAAACCATAGCCGCTGCGATACCACATGGACTCGCACATTTGATGGTTTCGGTTGATGGATCCGTCGGCATTGACCAGGGACGTCGGCGTCTCTTTCCCCAGATGTGTCATGGTTTCGCCGGTCGCATGGAGCAGGCGAAGGAAACCCGCCTCGAACTGGGGCGCCGATTCGCTGTCGTCCATCATGGTGACCACCGCGTCGAACTGTCCGCCGAGCCGGTTGTTGGTAAAATAGCGCTGACCGCTCACGGTCATCGGGTTTGATTTTGTAAACTGGGACGTGTAGTCGATGATGCCGCTCACGATCGACAGCGAAGTACGGGCGACGAACACGCCCGGCCAGGCGCCGCCGGTGTAGTTGTCGTACATGAAATCGGCGATGGCCACGTTATAGTTATGCCCCGTGTCAATGGCCGCGCCGTTATACTTGATGCTGTCGATAATGCCGTCGGTGGCGTAAACCTGCCAACCGGACGAAATGGCCGCGTCGAGCGATTGCGCCTGCAGATAGTCGCGGATCTGTTTTCCGGTCATGGTCAGTTCGACAATATTGTCCTGCCACGGATACACTTCGTACAAATCCATGTACGTGATTGGGCCTTGGGGAATGTCTTTACGAATGCCGCCGCCGGATTGGATTGACAGATCGCAGGTAAAACCGTTCTGGGAGGCTTGACGCGCCACGGCGTCGCTTACCCATTCGCCGGCGGTGCCGTCGCCATACCAGGGATATTCGTCAATCGACCACCATCTGCTTTTTTGATCAACGTTTAAATCCGTGGCCGTGTAACCGATGGTGTCAAAAAGATTATGCGGGGGTAATTTTGCATTGTATTCGGCCGTCAAGTTGGAAATGAGTGTCAGCACGCTCGTATCGGGGGCGATGGAATCGCAGAGGATCGCGTGTTTTTGAGCGCCAAGATAGCGTGTGCCAACCGAGTCGATATGTATCTCGCCGATATATTCCATATAGGACGCGGCTTCCGCCACGATTGTCTTGCCGTGAAGAAAAGCCGGACGCCATACCGTGGGCGTCCAGGTATGCCAGTGACCGCTTATCACCACTTCCGGCGGTTTTACCACGCCGTCATCGATGATAACAGCGTCGGATGCGCCGCTGAACAATTGCGATTGGGTCTCATGCGAAATCAGCACGACCATGTCGCAATGATAGGTGTTACGAAGCGCGGCAACGGTGTCCCTTAAATTAAATGTTGTCGGATCGTTGTCCGCCCATACGCATTTTACGATGCTTACAAAATTATCGCTCGGCAGGCCCATGGTGCTTTCGACCTTGGTATATCCTATTATACCTATCTTCACGCCATTGATCGTATCGATGATATAGGGTTTGAACATCTGGGTCATGGTGTTTTTATAACAGGTATTTATTGAAAGTACGGGGAATGTCAAACGGCGAATATTGTTGAGATAGGTTGTATCGCGATAATCATGGTTCCCCACAACAGTCGCGTCGATGCCGCGTCCGCCCTGGGCCTTGAGCTTGGCGTCGAGCAGGTTCATAAAGTCAACCATGCCTCCGTTTCCGCGCAGGTCACCCAGCGGATTTCCTTCCGAAATATCTCCGGCGTCAAGAATAAGCGCCTGTGGATTCGCCGCCTTTAACTGGAGCATTTCGGAAGCCAGATAAGCGGCGCCTCCGACCTTTTCAAATGCTCCTGTCGCGTTGGTCCTCGGAACCACCATCATCGACGGCGTCAGGCGCGCATGCATGTCGTTGGTGTGGAAAATCGTGAGGGGTTTTGCATACAATGAAAAACCCGACAAAGGCATGGACAACAATAATCCGCCCACCAGCAGAAACTTTTTTGAAAATCTCATGACTACTCCTTGGTTACTCCTGGCTTTGGGACGACGGTTTGTTGTTGTTCGAAAGGTTAGAGTAACATATCCGCTTTTCAGCAGACGGAAAAAGGTTATGTAACTGCTATACAATTTCGGCTTGATTAAAAAAATTAAAACCGTGGTATTAGGGAAGTATTTATCGATTGAGAGAAAAATGTTAGATTATCTTTTACCGCTTTTTATTTATTTTAATTGGTATATAAATTGCAGCTTGAATATATAAAATGATACTTAAATAGAATGAGGTGAACTATGGAATTACTCATTATCAGGCATGGTGAAGCAGTACCCGTCGATAAACAAAAAATCCGAAAAGACGCGGACCGCACGCTGACTGCAAAGGGAAGAAAAAATACGGCCCAAACGGCGAAGATCCTGAATAAAATGGGATGCGAACCGCAATTGATTCTGACCAGTCCTTTGGTCCGGGCCAGGCAAACCGCGGAAGTCCTTTCGAAGCACCTTCAGAATAAAGCAAAAATAAAGGAATCCGATTTATTAAAACCAAGCACTCCTCCAGACCAAATTTTGAAGGAATTGAATGATGCTCGGGAACAGTCAATTATCATCACGGGGCACAGTCCCGATTTGGATCACCTGGCGTCATTGCTCATTTCCAGTAACAAAGATGTAAAGATCCAATTAAAAAAATCCTCGATATGCGCTATTTCATTCGAGAATAAAATTATTCCCGGTCAAGGAACGCTCGAATGGCTTTTGCAGCCGTTCCATATTAACCGGATTTAAAAACTGTTATCCATCAACAATGGCCCCATCCTTGATGGTCATGCGCCTTGCCGCCCGCGCCGCGATTGAAACATTGTGCGTCACCATGAGCACGGTCCCGCCTTCCTTGACATAGGAGTCAAAATAATCGCAGAGCTTCCCGGCGTTGTCGGCGTCAAGGTTGCCGGTCGGTTCGTCGGCGAGAAGCAGCCGCGGGCCATTGATCAGGGCGCGGCACAGGGCCGTGCGCTGCTTTTCGCCGGTGGACAGTTTTTCGGACAGGTGGTTGGCCCGGTGGTTGATGTTAAACCGGTTGACGAGCTCCCAGGCGCGAATTTCAGGGTGGGGCCTCTTTTTAAGCGGCATGGCGGCGGCAAGGATGTTTTCCATGACCGTAAGATAGGGCACAAGGTAAAACTCCTGGAAAATAAACCCGATCTTTTCCGACCGGAGCCTTGTCCGCTCGTTATCATTGAGGGAATAAACGTCTTTACCGTCGATGCACACGGACCCTTCCTGCGGTTTAAGGAGCCCGCCAATCGTAAGCATAAGCGTTGATTTGCCGCAGCCCGAGGGACCCTGTACGGCGATAAAATCTCCCTGGCTGATCTCAAGGTTGACATGCGATAAAATGTCGGTCATTGCGCCGTTTTCCATGAATGATTTACCCACGTTTTTCAAGGTTACCATGTGTTATTCTCCCTTCACAATAAGCGCCGGACCGTCCTTCATAACCACCAGGGCGGGCGCCCACGCGACAATCGCCATGAACAGCGGCGTGACGCAGAGAATAAGTCCCAGAAGCAGCGGGTCGAACAGAGAGGTATTACCGGCGAAGTCGTTGGCGCCGATGCGAGCTGGAAGCGGCGCGTAAACCAGGCCGGTCAGGATGCCGATCGCCGCGCCGATGCAGCCGATAATCAGCGCCCTTCCAACGACCATGTGCAGAATGTGGGTCTTCCGGAAGCCAATAGCCATGAAAACCCCGAATTCCGCCCGCCTTTGCCGCGCATTGACAAAGAACAATATTCCGGCGAAAAAAGCGCATGCCAGCACCGCCAGCGGCACCATAACGCCGAAGAGGGTCTGCTTTTGGGCGTGCAATCCGGCCGGGCCTTTTTTAATGTTTGACAATACCGAATCAGCGTCGAAAGCGGTCTTCTCCCGCATTCCCGACTTAAAAAGATCGCTCAGTTTTCGAATTTCTTTTTCCTGGTTTAAAATGACCTGGTTGGTTTCTACGTCGAATTGCCTGAGTTGGCTGATGGATAAAATGACGAACGCGACCGCGACGGCCACGCCCAAACACGATGCAATCATCTGCCAGGGACGGAAAAACAGTTCTTTAAGGATGATCGTAGAAATCGACATGCAAGGATGCCTTTCATTTCATTCACGCGCGAAATTCCGGTGTCGTTAGATTGCGTGTCCGGCAGTATGAAGGACCGTCGTAGTTTAATTCCAGGGACACGAACCCGGGAAGCGGCGTTTTTCCAGTAATTTTTTCCGTCAACCTGCGTCTTTGGGGACCGTATGTTTTTTTCAACACATGCACGGGGTTCATATTAAACCCGGGCATGCCTTTCCTGGAAAAAAATGTCTCCAAAAGGGTTATATGAAACGCGCCCTTGCTGTGAAGCCAATGACTCTCCGGGCGTTCTTGCAAAAATGTCTTTCAAAACAAGGTCCCAATTGTAATTTTCAACCGCATTATTTCTGGAATTAAAACGCATTTCCTGATACAACTCAGGATATGACGCGATCATCATCATGATCTTTTGGATTTTAATTTTCCAGTCTTCGCGGTTGTTCGCTTCCGCGATAAACCCGGTTTTTTCGTTGATAAGAATCTCCTGCGGTCCCCCGAAATTGGAGACTATGGCGGGAAGGCCGCAAGCCTGAGCTTCCAGAACAACCAGGCCGAATGTTTCCGTTACACTGGGGAAAACAAGCATGTCACAAGAGCCATAGAGCCTGGGAAGTTCCCGTCTATTTTGACGTCCGGCAAAGTACACCCTGGGAAATCCGGCCATTTTCGACTGATACTCTTCCAGATACGGGCCATTGCCGGCCATGATGAGGTTGACGTCGGGATTCTCTGCGATGAGCGCCTCATACACTTCGGCGAGAAAATCGACGTTTTTTTCCTTGCTCACCCGTCCGCAATGCAATAAGGTGACCCCATCTTTAATGCCGAACCGTGATGCAAGGTAGGCCTGACCATCGGTGGTCGGCGCAAAAAGGTCCGGATCTATTCCGCGTCGAAACGGTTTCATTTTCAAGCGGTTCAGCCCTCGGCGTTCAAGAAGGTCCATATATCCTTTAGTTGACACCGCGACTGAATCGGTCTGGGAATGGAACCAGTTGATATACTCTTCGGTGAGCCTGCATACCGTTTCGTCTCCTAGTATCTGGCGCGCCTGGCGCGTAAAATCGGTATGATAGACTGCCGTACAGGGCACATGAAGGAGTTTAGACGCAAGTACGCCGAGCAGTCCTATTGGGCCGGGGGTGGAGATATAAATCTCATCGGGCGCGGCCTTGCTTATTATTTCGATCGACGAAAGAACCGAAGGCACGCGCAGTGTAAAGGTCCGGAAAAATTCGGGAGTGTATTCATGAATGCATGGCAGGTCAAGAACATCATACATCGCGTCCGGACTTTCTTTATGGTCGGAAGGAATGCAGGTCGCCATCATAAGGTCATATTCATGTTTTTGGGCAAGAGTCGCGAGCTCCTGCAACGTGGCGCAAACGCCGCTCATTTCTAGGAACGTATCGGTAAACCACATGATCCTTTTCTTGCGCCTTTTATCTGCGCTGACATAGGCTTCGGACAGCGAGTCGAGCAGCCATCGGGAGCGGTGCATGACATTGAGCGACGTGAAAAACGGAAGTGAAAGGAAAACCCCCGGCAACACGCCGGAAACGCTTTTTACCAAAGAAAACAAATCCCCATCCCGGGCATCAGCGCCGATTTTTTCAAGTAGGCCGCGCAGCAAGACGTCGGACGCTTCCGCGGCGGCGTCGCACACCATCGTCATCTTGACTTCAGAAGAATACGACCTGTTTTCCTGAAGGGTTTCGATGAGTTTGAACAAAATTGCCCGTACGGGGTCTTCCTGCTTTTTTGATTTCATCCTGTTGAAAATGATCCGTTTCTTCAAATCCAGGGGTTTTTCCTCGAAAATAAGCGTATTGATCGTATTGAAAATGGTGCCGGTCATGGGCGCCCTGGTTTTCGAGAAGTCATAGGCAACCTTGTACACGGCAAAAGCCAGCGCCTGGTAATCGTTTTGACGACCCGCGGCCCGGACGTTTCTTTTTTTGATGCAGTCAATGAATCCTTCAACGAAAGCGGCGTCAGCATACGTATACGTTCTTCCGATAAAAAGTCCGCTATGATCGTCCGAACCGCCGGTCATGCCTTTTCGCCATGGATCGTCGCTCAATGAATTAATTACATAACGGTCGCTTAAATCCGAGATTTTTTCCGGACCGAGCGATCTTAAAACCTGTGTCAGAATTTCCGTGTCAATACGGTCCCGGCTCCCATTGAGGGTCTCAAAATTGTCGAACAAAAGAAAAAGCCGCTCCACGTGCCCGATGTCAAGCGTTCCGTTGATTGAAAAAGTCGCGTGCGCCACAGAATGGGCCAGATGTTCTTCGTGCAGATACGTCCGTAATTCATATATGCTGCTTCTGATTTTGTCTATCACCCGGAATTGCCCTTCGCTGAGTCCCCAGACCAGAACGTGGATCTTTGTCCCGTCTTCCGGAAAATAGGTGGTCACTTCGACGCCGATAAAAACATCATCCGGGTGCCGCATTTTTAAACGTACCGCCCCTTCAATGACATTATGGTCGGTCACGGTGACGAAATCCATCCCTTCCGATTTTGCTTTTTTGTAAATCTCTTCGGGATCGACGTAGGATTCGCGCGTGCCGATCCTCTGGAGAAACCACTCGGAGGGATGTTCGGAAAAACACGAGTGAACATGGAGATCGACTTTTGCCATGATGTTGTATTCCTGAAAAAACGTGAAGCGATGGCGATTACAATAAATAAAAGATAAACTTTAATTGTTAATTTATTGTTGGTTCCTTGTTAGAATTTTACATGAGGCAAAGAACCGGAATAGTAGAGGTTCTTTAAAACGACATAAAGAGATGTTCCAGACTAACAATTTTCTAACAAAATCACAACAAATCGATAATACAGTCCTTATATTTTAACGTTATAGAGGGATTTAATTTTTAGAACAATCAAGGGGTCATCATGGCAAAGCCAAAAGTACTTTTTCTTTGTGTACATAATTCCGCACGAAGTCAAATGGCGGAAGCTTTTTTGAACAAATATTCGGATAATTTTGAGGTCGTAAGCGCTGGACTTGAAGCTGGAAATTTAAATCCATTTGTTGTTGAAGTGATGAAAGAAGTCGGAATTGACATTTCGAACAACAAGACCAAGAGCGCGTTTGATCTTTATAAACAAAACTTTTTATTTTCATATGTGATTACCGTCTGTGACAGAAAAGCAGCCGAAAGGTGCCCGGTTTTTCCTGGCGTTACCGCTAGGTTACACTGGCCTTTTGACGACCCCAGTAAGTTTACCGGATCGAAGGATGAAATACTGGTAAAAACAAGACTTGTCAGAGATGCAATTGAATCCAAGGTAAAAGCTTTTATCGAAGAAGTAAATAAAGGCGGCAGGTTTAAAAAAGAGGACTTTTTAGACATCGGCTGAATTGAACAACGAATTTTTATTGCGCGAAAATCATTAGAGGACCTATTGGATATAATTGCCTCACGCCGGAACCATCAGCGGGTCGGGCAAGGTAAAATAGCCCAATTCCTATTTGCGAAGTATTAGGATCGTGTTTTTTTGTGTTTAAAAACACTAAGGGACGAATCGCTCCATAGAGCGGGTTCGTCCCCGTCAAGTTTTCCAGGTTAAAGGAAAAGGACTGTTGAGGTTTTTACATTCCCCATACCCAGCCGTCGGCCCATTTGCTTACATTAACCGCGGCAAAGGCGCCGCCATTGTAATTAAGGACCGCCCAGACAATACCTTTTTGCGTATCCACTCCATAGGTCCCAACGCCATACATCATGTTCCATGGGCCGTTTATGAAGTTTTTCGTACCGCCAAAATTAAAATCCACGGCTTTCTGCCATTTTCCCGATGAATTTCTGACTGCCAGGGCAAAATTACTGTCGATGCTCGAAACACAAGCCGGTACATAACTCATCGAGAATGTATACGCGTCCGTGGTATCTCCATGAGCGCCGGGTTTTCCCAGGCCGCTGACCTTGACGATGTGACTCGCGAACCCGCGATGCGCCTCGTAACCGTTTGCTTCGGTCCAGCTCAAATCAATAAGCTTATAGAAAGAACGGCCACTGGCGTCTTTTACGGTGCTATCGTTCATTCCACTCAGAAACCCCGCGTTAATGGTTTTGAAATTGTCTTGAACACTGGTAAGCGAAGCGCCCGGAGCAACGGCGAAGGGATTCCCATTAAGGCTGTAGCCTATGGTTTTCATTTTCTTCCAGTTTCCCGTTAAAGCCGGAGTTGTGGTCAAATCCGCGCCATGAAGTCCGGTAGGAACCGCATAATAATCTATAGTTACGTTCGGTCCGTCAACCGTGACTATGTAATAACCTACCTCATATAAATCCTGGTCCAACTGACATTCCCGTGTATGACCAAAAGCCGGGAAATCGTATTTCATGTCATTCGAGGGGTTCGCGGGAGTATAAAATTTATAGCTGTCGGAAGCCAGAATAAATTCCTGGACCCAAGATAACCCGTCTGGAGAAATAACCCCTGCCTGGTTATGCATGTGATCATGTCCGCCGAAATAATAGCGTACATTATTAGAATAAAGACTTCCGATAAATGCGTTTGTTCCCGCAACGTCCAGTGACGGATCGTTTCCAAAAAGCACGTCGGTGTGGTTTTCGGTTATAAGGCCTTTATGGCCGAACACGAAGGCATGCGTTCCTGAAGTCCTGTTCGAGAGAACGCTTGAAATCCAGGGCTGCTGAGCGTCAATCGTATTGGGGGAATTGTCCGGAGGAGTAAACTGGTCGAGGAGCACGAAGGTGGCGTTATCATACGAAAAAGAATAGCTCAGTCCGAGAAGCGACTGACTTGGGCTGCTGAAGTCCACGCCGGTTACGAACGTGGCGCCGGATTTGGGAACCGGATGGGTATTGGCGCTGTCCAAATATACGAAAGCGTCGTTGGGAGTATTGTTGTTGATGCCGCTTTGCGTTTGGGGAAAAACCCGCTGGAATTCCGCGGCCGCGGCGGCCGACGATTCATGGTTTCCGCGGAGCGGATAAAACGCAATCCCGGCATTATACAATTCCTGCGCATAGGTCGCTCGCGTGTCCAGGGCCACAACGGCCCCGTTATCGGTCACGTCGCCGACCGCCACGACAAGTTTCACTCCCTGGTTAATGAATTCCTTGTTCACCTGGTTGATGATTCCAACGGCGACGGAATTCGGGCATTGTCCGTCGTCGGTCGGCCATTGCGTGTCCGATATCATTCCAAATTTCCAAGGCGCGCCGATAGACTGGCTCGCCAAAGTGATTGCTGCAACTCCGCAGGTCAACCCGAAAAACGCCAATTGTTTTCGTAAGGACCTCTTCATAAAAAACCTCCTGAAAAAAGTGTTTAATGCATCCGAAATCCGTACTGTCTTCGCACGGTTCGTGTTAAAAATATAGACCTCGACTATTAGTTGATTATTATGGGAAGATTAGAAAAGTATTTTTTCTTACGCCGTGACCATTAATGGATCGGGCAGATTGAAGTGGCGCAATTTTCCCGAAGGTTTCAGGGAATGAATGGTAAAAAGGTGCCCGGGATTGTCGCCGGGTTCAACGGGAAGATCGGCAATGACAAAAGGAGAAAAACCCTCGCATTCGATAATGATGGTATATAAACCGGGACGGATATTAATCATGGAAAAATTTCCAAAGGCGTCGGAATAGGCGCTTTGACCGTTTTCCCGTATCCACATCTTGCATCCGCCCACGCCGCATCCGTCGATATCGACCACTTTCCCGCGTATATGGCCCAAAAAGGAATACAATGTTCCTTTATGGAGAAGTTCTTCCCGAAGGTCTTTTCCGCGTTTCATCATGAAATCCTCCTATGCTCGTGTTTTAAAAAAAATACCAAAACACTATTGGGCATTGTTGAGGCTTGTGTTAGAAATCGGTTGCTGACTATTGAAGTCCGGTTGCACTCCGGCATTGTGCTTGACTATTTGTCCGGAAATACTGAAACTGGCCTCCTCCGCGATATTAGAAGCAAGGTCCGCGATCCGCTCGAAGTTTTTACAGACCCTTATGATTTCCATGGCCCTTTCAAATGTCATGGAACCTAAAAGGACCTTTTCCTTGACGCGGCTTGTAATCAATATATTTAAACCGTCAATTTCCTCGTCGCGAGTGAGAACATTTTGCGCCAGAACAATATCATTTTTAAAAAAGCTCTTCAGCGAATCGTGCAAGACCTTCTCGGTAAGCGCGGCCATTTTCGGGAGGTCAAACAACGCCTGGCCGTCGGTCTTTTTCGCCAGGGACAGCGCGGACTCCGTTATATTCACCGCATGATCTCCGATGCGTTCGAGCATGGTGCTGATCTTTTGGATTGAAAGCACATAACGGAGCGATTCCGGGGGCAATTGGACTATGGCCAGGATGTGGTAAATTATAGTATCAATCTCTATTTCAAAGGCATTGACCAATTGGTCGTCATCGATTACGTGCTGCGAACCATTGGATTTTGACTCAACCAAGGAAACTATGGAAGTTTCGACCGCCTTCTTAACAAGTTCGGCCATTGAATAAATCTGGCTCTTTGCCAGATTAATATTTATTTGGGGATCAAAGTTCATATAAACAACCCTTCTATTTTAAATAATAAAATACCCTTGCGATATGAGAATACTATTACCAAACGTTTAGAATTATGTTAGGATGCCCGGAAATTCGATTCATATCTCATCGTTCGCTAACAGTTTGCTAACAAGTAAAATTTATTTTGTTGTTTATCTTAAGGATAAAATTAGCATGACAATAAAAACATGTTCTATCACAATTTTAATCATATTATGGTTTTGTACACTTGCAAATACTAACCCAAAATATTTTAATGGTAGTCAGTGTATATTGTTCGGAAGTCTACATCATGGCAGTTTTCTAGTTGATGAAAATAAAAAATGGATTGCCCTTTGCAACATTATTGCTAAAGACAATGATATAATTATAGGGACTGTATTGTCGGATAGTTCATTCAATCAAACGACAGAGAGTGCACCTGGAGATTCTGGCTGGATTAAATATCAAACTCTGTTTTTTAAAGTTTATAAAATTCGAGTTGATTCAATGATAACAGGTAAACTTATTCCAGGAAACGTAATTAACGTATCATTTTGTGAGCATTCAAATGCAGGAAGAAAACGAAAGCATTTTAATGAAAACGGAAAAACTTCATGGGAAGGTGAGATATCGTTCTGTGGTGAATCGCCTGAGTATAAATTTCCGACTGGATTGAGAGCACTCTTTGTGGTAAAAATAAAGGAAAACGAAATAATTCCTATAACAGGCATAGAGCTTGGAAGTAAGTGTCAAATTGAATTGCAAAAGTGCATTCATTAATACGTCTTCAATACGTCTTCCGACCGAACTATATGGGATAAAGATAAAAATATAGCCGACGATGCAGTCGCAAGCTGATAAAATGACGGACGATAGATTAAATAGTGACAACTTGATAACTGACAGAGTATAACTATAAAAATGCAATCGACGAATGGCTGATTTCTATGGTTTAAAGGGCGGTTTACTCATGAATCAATCCTTGTTGGTCTCAGGTTTCGGCCTTTTATTCAAAAACCGGGTGCCCGGGCAACTCGTCATTCAAATGACCGATCAATGTAACGCTCTGTGTCCGCAATGCGGAATGCGAGTCATTGAAAAATTTGACCGGTCGACGATTGCCGAGGACATTGCTAAACGAATAATCGATTCCGCCGCGGCCAAAGGAGTCGAGGCCATTTCCTTTACCGGAGGTGAGCCGTTTCTGGAAATTGAATTATTGATGGAGCTGATTGATTACGCGGGCAAAGCCGGGATCAGGTTTATTCGCACCGGGACAAACGGTTTCTTTTTTCGATATATGGGCGGCGCCTATTTTGAGGACCGGATAAAAAAAATCGCGGACCTATTAGCCGGAACCAAGCTTCGAAATCTTTGGATCAGCATTGATTCTTCAGACCCGGATATGCACGAATCCATCCGTGGTCTGCCGGGAGTCGTTAAAGGAATTGAAAAATCATTGCCGATTTTTCATGAACGCGGCATATACCCTTCGGCGAACCTTGGGATCAACCGGGCAATCGCCGGTCGTAAAATTATTTCCCGCGTTAAAAATGTGGAAATTCCCGAAGGCGCCCGCAACCATGATTTCTACGACCGATTCGTGGATGCTTTCAGCCGCTATTATTCCTTTATCATAGACATCGGATTTACCATGGTAAACGCCTGTTATCCGATGAGCACGGTTGAATCCGACCGGTCAATTAAATCCGTTTATGCTGCGGATTCAAAAGCGCATATGATCAATTTTTCGCCTGATGAAAAAGGTATCGTATTTAAAGCATTGCTCGACGCAATCCCTGCTTTCCGGCATCGTATAAGGATCTTTTCGCCGCGAGCGTCCCTCTATTCATTATGGAATTGCTATTCCAATACTATCGATCATTCTTACCCGTGCAGAGGAGGAATGGATTTTTTCTTTGTTGATGCAAAAGAAAACAATACCTATCCATGCGGTTATCGTGGAAACGATGACCTGGGAAAATACTGGGAGCTTGATATTCGTCAGCCATCCGACATCCAATGCCGAAAATGCGATTGGGAATGTTTTCGTGATCCTTCGGAGCTTTTCGGCCCGATACTGCATGTATTGAAAAGCCCTTTGGGATTTGTTAAGAAAATGTTAAAAGATAAAGCGGTTTTTAAATTGTGGGTTGATGATCTTCAATATTATTCGGCTTGTGGATTGTTTGACGGGAGAAAGCCGCCGGATTACCCCCGAATGAGGAGATTCGGGCCCCATGCTTGCATGAATGATGAATTCAAGCCCAGACGGAGTGATTTATGAATGTTCTTTTTGTCTATTCGGTATTCATGCTCCGAAAAAAGGAACGGCCGTTCGAAGACTTCGGACTTATCCAACCCGGCATTTCCTACATTTCTGCTTGTCTCAAGCAAAAAGGACATGCAACCGACCTGGTTGTTCTCAATAGCGCTCACCCGAAAAACTCCGAGTCCGTCCTTGACTCGGCAATAAGCGCTTTTAAACCGGACCTCCTCGGCTTTTCTTCGGTCTTTTCGGAATACGATTTCGTGTCTGCGGTTGCACGAAGGGTTAAGCGGCAATATCCCGGCATTTTCCTGCTTATCGGCGGGCCGCACGTTTCGCTCAATACAGACGGGGTCCTCGATAGTTTCGACGCGCTGTGCATCGGCGAAGGGGAATATCCGACACTGGAGCTGGTTGAGCAACTCGAAGCTGGAAAAAAGCCGTCAGGGATCATGAATCTTTGGTTCCGGCGCGATGGCGAAGAAGCTGAGAAAAACCCTCCCCGGCCTTTTCTACAAGACCTCGATTCGCTGCCCATTCCCGACCGGGAAATGTGGGCGCGATGGACCGCGGAAAATCCGCTTGAAAGGCTGTCTCTCGTGGCCGGAAGGGGTTGCCCGTTCGAATGTACGTATTGTTGCAACCATGCGCTAAAAAAAATCACCAGCGGCAAATACGTCCGTCTCCGTTCAACGGAAAACATCATTGAAGAAATTATTCATTGCAAGATAGCCTATCCCAAACTTAAGGAAATCTATCTCGAAATCGAAACGATCACCATTGACCTCGAATGGACGCGTAGGCTCTGTAAACGACTTGCGGAAATCGAAGAAGAGCGGCGTCTGGGAATAAAATTCGGAGTCAATTTCAGGGTCACGCCCCAAAGCGGCGCCAGCGAACTATTTGCGCTGCTTAAGGGCGCGAAGTTCCACTATGTTAACATCGGGCTCGAATCCGGCAGCATGCGGGTCAGGAAAAATGTCTTAAACAGGAATTACAGCAACGACGACGTTTGCGAAACGGTCCGTGCCGCCCGGGCCAGCGGACTGGAGGTGGTTTTTTATAATCTCATCGGCGTACCGGGCGAAACTTGGGAAGATTTTCTGGAAACCGTTAAGGTCAACCGGCAATGCCTCCCGGAGCGGACGTGGACTTCAATATTTTATCCCTATCCGGGAACGCGGCTCCATGCCCTTTGCGTTGAACAAAAATTAATCGATCATGCCGTTTCCGGGGCCATGGAACGCCGCATGTCGGTGCTCGACATGCCCGGATTTTCGAAAAAGCAAATCGAGAAAGCCTATATATGGTTTGATTATCTGATTTACAAAGGTCACTCTCCCTTTTTCATGCTGGCGCTTCGATGCTTGCGAAAATGGCTGAATTTGAAATACTACGCTTTCATGGCGCGCAGACCGCGTTAGAATTTTCGCGACGCGCCGGCGCCTGCCTGGCGCTCATCAAATTCTAACAGGTTCCTTAAGAAATCCTCACAGTTATAAAGTTATTTAATGGGTCATTTTTAGAATGAGAACCATAGAAAACAAAACCAATAGATTTTTCTCAAAACATTCCCCGCGGTTACAACATGAAGGTTTGTAAAAATTATTCGCTTTACCTCCGTGCTTTTTGGAACCTGTCGCTATTGGTTCTGCTTTCTTTTGCAAGCGGGTGCGATTGGATTTACAAACCGGAGTCGCAGCCACAGCCGGGTTCAACCTCGAACCAAAATGCGGCTTCGCTTCCGCATCTCTTCAGCGTGAACCATGATCAGCAGATATGCAATCCAACCGCTTCCCAGGACACGATGAACTTTAAAGGGTGCATGCTTTTTTTGAATCTGGAAGGGGCGCTTAATCTTAAAGTTTCTCCTGAATGGGAGTCCGCGTATCTTTTGACCAACGCCGGAGCCCACGACCGATTGACCATCGTCGACACGATGGACACTGTCCGATGGTTTCTTATGAAACCCGGTTTCATTCCGCAAACTGAGATGCAAAAACCGAGGTGGTCGAGGCATCCGGATTACATTTCATTTTTAGGGGACAATGACTTTAACTCCGATGGGTATGTTGTCAGGATTTCCGATAAGGCGGTGCTTAAAGTCAATACCGGTTTGCTCCAGGCAAACTCCACCACCCATCTGTGGCTGCCCGATCATTTCAAAGGTCCTTCAGGTTTGGCGCGCAATGCGGTACCGGCGCTGTTTTCGCCTGCAGGCGCGACCTGGGACTCAGTAAGCGGACTAGTGGACAAAGCAACCATACGGGCCTTTTTCAATACCGATTCCGTGAAATTCGTATTCTCCAAAAATAAAGCTTCGTTGGGTTTGACCATTTATTACATCGATTACAGCCAGGTAAACCCGACGGTCGTGGAAGTGCCTCGGCCTCAAGGCAAGGACGGCTATGACTGTGAAAGCGCGCAGATTTCTCCGGACGGAAATTGGATAGTTTACAACTGCAGGCGGGGAAGCGTTTCCTGCGAGGCCTATATGCAGTATTTAGGTTTTGCATCCGAGGCGGTTTTGCTCCACGACGGCATGGCCGCGGAGCCGCACTGGTGGTTGCGTGAATCAACCGGAGAGCTTTTCGTGGAGTATTGCACGAAACCCGGACCGCTTGAAGTGCATTTGGACCTGGTTCCCGCCGACGGCAGCTCCGGCGAAACACTCATCAGGAAAATCACAGCGGGGCCTGAGTGGCTTTCGCTTCACGATCCCGAAAGCATACTCACGTCCCTTCCTTTTCAAGGGGGGCTAACGCGGGACGGCGGATATCTTGTCACCGGTTATATCTATGGATATATCCTTGGGTTTCCATCAATCGGAATGTAACAAAGCAGAATATAAGGTTATGAACACGGTAATAAAAAATACACGTCTCCGCCGATCGCCCTCACTGCAATCCTTACTCATTGCGGCGGGGCTGATTAGCGGTTGCGCGGTATTTCTATATTGTCAATTAGCAATCATTCGCCCGTTTCTGTTCCCTGCCGATGGGAATATAGACCAATTGGCTAGGCTTACCCCATGGGAATGCGTGGGGGGGTGCGGTGCCGGAGGCTCCGGAAACAGTGGCGGAGCTTCGGTGAAATGGATAGGAAAAGGAGTGAGCGGCGGGCTTATCGACGTTCAATCGTTGGGAGGATATTCATTGTTTCGCGATCATTCGGTTCGTTCCTTGACCAATCGATTCAGTTACAAGCCTACATATACCTCGCAAATCGGGCTTACTGTTCCGATATACGACAAAATGGCGGCGATACAACCGTCGACACTTTACCAAAGGCAATACGAAGAAACCGGCGGAACGGGCGACCTTGCACTTGACGGTACGATAAACTTCGGCATGGAGGGCGAGTTCGCCTGTATGATATCACTATGTCTGCCAACTGGCCAATATAACATCGTCAGGGGAAGCGACCAAACGAGCTATATGCTCCCGTCGCTTTCCCAGATGGGGACCGGCTTGACCGTTCCGGCCTTGACATTGTCTTATTCAAAGGACGTGGAAAACGGGATCTGGGTTTTTGACGCGACCTATTCCCATCCGATGGCCATCAGGTTTTCAGGAAAAAACGAATTCCTCGGTTCTTACTTCAAGGACTACAAGGACAGCACCGGAAACAAAAGGTTTTATTACTATTTAAAACCCTACGGGGAAAATGACCTCGGTGACTATACGCCCCCTTCTATTTCGGCAACCGCGTATTATGGGATGAAAGGCGATCACGAGATCATGCAGTCCTTCGGTCTTACGTTTTGCGCGCCTTTGGGGGTCGCCTGGATCCACAACGAAATCATGAACGGGACGACCTTGCAATACAATCCCCGGCCCGACCCCGACCAACTGGCCTGGTCGGCGCAACTGATTTATGGAGCGGAGTTTTCAAACCCTAAACGCCCATTATATTTTGCAATAGTCAAGCCCATTCATGACGTAAAGGACCCGCGGGGAAAATGGAACGGCCCGGACATGGAAGCCTTGAAAAATGAGTGGGGGCTGGTTTTGGGCGTCAAAGCGACGATGTTTTGATAGTGGATTTTTAAAATAATTGGATACTTATGAAAAAAAATAATGCGCTTTTGTTGAAAATGTTGTTGTCGGCGTCATGCATGCTTGTTCTTACGGGTTGTTCCATCGACCACAAACTGAGGAACCAGCAACCCGAAGAGCGTGAGTTGGACATTATTACCCGCGAATATATTCTCAGGCCCGGAGACCAGGTCACTCTTTTTTATTCCATTAAGCAAATACAAGACTCGACCAAATATGTACTGGAGCCTGGCGATCAGGTCCGACTGGTGGTTTCCGACCGGGACGATATTTCACGGCTCTATACAATCGCGCCCGATGGTTTGCTATATCTGCCCTCAACCCACCCGGTCGAGGCCGCGGGAAAGCCCGCCCTGGCGGTTGAGGACAGCATAAAAGCCGCCCTGAAACACCTTACGATGAATGCGACAGTACTTGTTTCCTTTGAACGGTTCAATTCCCGGACTATGGAACTGATCTCTTCGCTATCGCCTTTAAACGGCCAGGGGCCGGTTTTCCGCAGCGTCGTGGGGTATGACTCGACGATAGTCCTCCCGCATTTACAAAAGATAAAATGCGTCGGAAAGACCTTTAACCAGCTCATCGACACGGTCGAGGGTTTGTACCGGAAAAATTTTTCTTCCCTTCAAATAATTCCCTTATACGAAAATTCGAGCCTGAGCACAGTCACCGTTCTGGGAGAAGTATATAAGCCGGGGGCATTTCCGGTCTCCGGCCGTGTAACGCTGAGTACGGCACTCGGTCTTGCCGGGGGATGGCAGAAAAGCGCTTTTCTTTCAACAATTATAGTTATTCAGCGCAAAGGTTCAAAGGTGTTGGCGCGTAGTTTGGATTTTAATAATGACCTGATCACCGTGTCGCAACTGACCCTATCGGCGGGGGACGTGGTTTTTGTTCCTTCCAATGCAATTACCAGCCTCAATGTTTGGGTTGATGAATATATCAGAAAAATGATTCCCATTGGAGTTGGAATAGGCGTGCCAACGCAATGGTAGTTTTAAGAAGGGACGACTTTTGTTAAAAGAAACCGCAGCAATCATCTTTCGTTGGAAATGGGAAATTCTGGCTGTTTTCGCGGCAATTATCGTATTGACAACCTTTTCCGTTTACATCGCCCCATTCCAATACGAATCGAAGGCGCTGGTCATGATAGTTCCCGGAAGGGATAAACGGCCCTTTATCCCGGACCAGAGCACATCCAATATTCAGGCATATTACGAGGTCAACGTCCTCGACCTGACCAATGAAATACAAATAATACAGAGCTATCCTGTGTTGAGGGCGGTATTGGACAAAATATCCGTTGATAACGGACCGGTGAAAAGGCCGGGTATCATAACACTGTTGGTCGGGGCATTGTCGAATTCCGTAAAATCAACGTTCATTGCGGTTGGATTAAAAAGACCCGATCCGCCCCCTGATGAAATGGCCATTCGGAATTTGCGAAACGGGCTGCAGGTTGATTTTAAAAAGTTGACCGCGGTCATTGAAATCACCTATCGGGCAAGAACTCCCGAACGCGCGCGGGAAGTCGTCAATACCCTTGTCGACGCCTACATTGCCCAACATTTAAAAATTTACAGTAATGCGGGCGCCGCGTCGGCAATACAGGTCATCGGCGAAGACTTCAAAGGAAAGCTTCGCGAAAAAGAAGACTCGTTAAAAGAATTTAAAACAAGAAAAGGCGTTATAGACGCAGATCTTGAAAGCCAGGCAATCGAGAAAAAACTAACCGAAGCCAGGTCCAAGCTTCTTTTGCTGGAACGGATAAACGTCAGCCAGGTTTCAACGGCCGACCTTGCCAACCTATCGGACGATCCGGCGTTCACACAATTGCAGAGCCGGCTTACCGATGCCGAATTAAAGTATCTGGAACTCTCATCGCGATATGGGAAAGAGGAAGGGAAAGTCGTTTCGGCGGCGAAAGAAATCAATGAAATCAAGCAGTTCATCGGTAAACGAATAAAAGTAAGCATCGATTCGTGGAACCAACTCGTTACCCAGTACCAGGACCGTTTTGAACATCTCGAGCAAAGCAGCGTCAGGATAACGCGGCTCGAACGGGAAATCCAGGCCATCAAGGACGCGATCCAGCTCAGTGCCCAGAAATCAAACGAAATGACCATCAACTCCTACCTTGACAACGCATCGATCAGTTCGATCCGTGTCATTCAATACGGCCAGGAATCGATGCAGCCGGTGTCTCCAAAAAGAATGAAAAGTATTTTTTTTGCGATTTTTATCGGTGCTTTCATCGGTGTTCTATATGGCTTTTTGCGCAACAGATTGTCCCCGTATTTGTTTTCCGTTCCCGACGTCGAATCAACCGCCCGAAAACCGATTGTCGCCTCGATCGTTGAATTTTCGCCAAAAACCGGACCTGAGCGCGAAGAAGTTTTCTCTGCGGCCGCAAGGGCTGTCGTACCCGTTATCGACTGTATCAGAAAGCAATCTCCCGGCTCTTTGACGCTCTTTACTTCGCCGTCGGGGGGAGTCGGCACGAGCTTTATCGGCGCCACCGTTGCACGTTCATTGGCATCATCTTCCGGATCGCGGATATTATACATTGAAGTATTATCTACAACCGATGAAATAAACCGGTCGAGGGACCGGATATTTTCTCTTACATCAACCGCCGAAATGCTGACAATAAATCTACGCACACGCATCATCGCGGGGCCTTATAACGGAGTGGACAATCTCAAGGTAGGCGTCCAATCGTCACCCGTTCCGGACCAGGAAATTATTTCCCGTTTTGTCCTGGGCATTAAAAACTTCGACTATTCACACATCGTTCTCGATATTTCGGCGCACGGCGCCGACCCGCTGTATCTGTCGTTTGCCGGTCATGCGGCCTCCATTTTCATGGTGACCGCTTATGGGAAAACCAACCGGTATTCTTTGGCACGGATGATAAATCTTCTCGAACGCTATGGCCATACAATTGACGGGTGCATTTTCAACCGCCGCGTACACGAAATTCCCGAGGCGGTTTATCAATGGTTGTAAGGGCGCTGCTCTTGTGGAATTTATTTCAAATCACTAACCATTATGAACCAATGGCACGCAATTGTACCCTTTTATTTCGGTGCGAACCGATACGTTGTTAACTGGCACGGGGGAGCGCCGGTTTCAAAAAAACTCGATTATCTTTCAAAAACCATTAACTCCCTCACGGTTGCGATACCTGACATTGATATCACGGTCGCAATCTGTAACCGGGAAAGCCGGGATGCCGCGCGCCGGATTACCCGGAAACTCCGCATGATCGAGTGCGAGGCGCGCCATCTTCCATTTGAGTGCATCATGCAGATTATGAATGATGAAGGCCGATCATGGCGGGAAAATGATATCGTTCTTTTCAATGAAGACGACCAGGTACTTTATATGCGGGATTCCGTGCGGGCCGATATTGAGCTCCAGGGAAATACATGTTTTTTTTCACCGCACCGGTGGTCGAGGAATTTTCTGGGACTGTTCGAAAAGCACGGCCGTTGTCCGTTTAAATTCGGCCGGGTTCAGGGCATGTTGGAAAACTCGCGCCCTTCGGCGGAATCCCTTCAGGAAATTTCCTTTAACCATCACTACCGCATTCAAAGAAGGGAAGTCGACGCCTATGCCGCCTGCTGGGCCGCGCACGCTTCTCTGGTCCGGTCTCTGCCCCTTGAATCCATTGCGGCCAAGACCCCGCATAAAATCCTGGAATTGGCGTCATTCGCGTTGATCCAATCCGGGATGACCGTTTTAAAGTTGAATCTTGACAAAGAGGATCCAGCCGGTTTTCTGGCGGACCATCTTTCGGGCCATGACTATTTCCGGCGCATGTACTCATGGAGAAGCATCTGGTCGCACGTCGCTACGCCGTTTTCCCGTTAAGAGTCCATAATGTACAACAGTATTTATGCTAAAATAAAAGATCTGGAAGGATGGCTTACCGCAGACGAGGCCGGCCTGCTCTATCGTCTGGCCGCCGGGACTTCTAATCGCGGCCGGATTATCGAAATCGGTTCCTGGAAGGGGCGTTCCACGATCTGCCTGGCTTTAGGAGCGCAAGCGGCCGGCCATACTGAAAAAATAGTCGCTATCGATCCGCACACCGGTTCTTCGGAGCACCACGACGGGGACCAGGGAGTAAATACGTTTGCCGATTTTCGGAGGAATATCAAGAACGCCGGCGTGGAGGTCCTCATTGAGCCGCTGGTGGCGACCTCCCGGGCCGCCGCGGATGATTTTAATGAGCAGGTGGAGCTGGCGTTTATTGACGGCGCGCACGAATACGAATTTGTAAGGGATGATTTTGAGCAGTGGTTTCCGAAAGTCATTTGCGGGGGCGTGATGGCCTTTCACGATACTCTTATCTGGTCCGGTCCAAGGAAGGTGGCGGCCGAGCGGCTTTTTAAATCCAACCAATTCAAAAACACGGGTTTTACAGATTCCATAGCTTACGGAACAAAAGTGGAAAAGAACGATCTTTTTGACCGCGCCAGGAACCGCTATGTGCTGTTGTTGAAAAACATCTTTGAAGTATTGAAACTATTGGCTTGGAAAATGAAATTCCTCGAAAGCTTAAAGACCCCCGTCAGAAAGATTTTTAAAGGCATACAATGACTTTTTACCTCAACGTCAATCATAAAGCGGTTCAATAAAAGGTTTTCAAGAAGGCGAGCGGCGCATGAACGCTATTATTACGCTCAAGGATTTATCGAAATGAAGTTTCTTAAAATAATAAGTGAGTGGATGCTTTCCCTTTCGGGTTTTATCGCATTCGCCCGTTTTGTTCGACATGGACTATTTAAAAAACATTATATCGGTATTCTTGCCTATCACCATATTACCGACCGACCGTTGGGTTACGTATCTCCGGTTGCCACATCGCCGAGGGCTTTTTCAGGGCATGTGGCGAGATTTTCGCGAAAGTTTCAAACGTATCTGATGAAAGACGTTCCGGCTCTTTTAGCAAGCAAAAAGGGCATTTTATGCGATGGTTTGATATTTACGTTCGATGATGGATATTTGGATTCATTTGAAGAGGCCGCGCCGGTATTGGAAGCAAAAGGATTACACGGTGTATTTTACGTGACCGCAGTTCCATTTTTCGGACGTTTATATCTCTGGAACGACATTGTCGGCGAAGCTTTAAATTCCCTGCGTCCTGAAAACATTGATCCGGATTTCGGACCGGTGGAATTGAGAAAATTATTGGAGAAAATTTCAATCGTACAGGGAACATTAAAGGAAGATCTCATTGGGCAGGCTTTCAATTTTTTATTTGATGAAGAACAGGCGCACCGGGAAAAAATCGTCAATAAATTGTTTGCCGTTTTACAAAGAAACAAAACGGAATTAGATCCCGCCAGAATTCTCATGGACCGCGAACAGATAGTCGACCTTGCCCGCCGCGGTCATGAAATCGGGGCACATACCTTGACTCATGCACGATTATCAAAATCGGGAGGGGCCGCAGGAAACGAGACCACCGAATCGGTTCGTATTTTGAGGGAAAACGGTCTCTCGGTATCAAGTTTTGCTTACCCGTTCGGACACGAAATCGATTCCGGGTCTTCCTGCAACGATTCTTTAAAACATGCGGGAATTTCAAGCGCTGTAACAATGGAAAAAAATGTCGTAATGCAAACGTCGGATCTGTATTTGCTGCCGCGAATTCCGGTGTCGCCCCATCATAGCGCTTCGTTTATTATGACCCAATTTGAGTTATTGGCTTGGGGACGCATGGTTGGGTCTTTACTTCACTCACCCAAGCCAATAAAAATTCCTGAAAAAGCCCTGTATAAAATCGTATAACCTGTAAAAGTTCCTTATATGAGAATTATATACTTTGATTATAATAACGAATGTTTGCCGCCCCTGTTGCGTTCATTCGAATTAACGCGCGCCGCGGCTTCCCTCGGGCACACGGTCATGCTTTGTCTATGTCATGAACGCATGAGGCAATACAAGTGGTTTTTTGAAATGATTGTTTCAGTGCAAACGAACGATTTTATCGTTTCATTCAATAAACCGGTTTCGTTTCTTCCTTCGCCACCCGGGGAGCCGTCAAAAATAAAGGCCTGGAAAATGGTGCGCTCGGGCGTGTATGCCAATCGGTTTATTTTACCTGAAATCAAGAAAATCCTCGCATTTAAGCCCGATGTAATCATTGCCCGCCCCGATCACGTCTATTCGTTTTTAATCACAAGTCTTTTTACCCGGGTTCCTCTGGTCATTAGTCCGGACGGACCGATAGAAGAGCTTTCCGCGATGCATAATTATACGCCGAAATGGCCGATAGGTTTCGACCTGTGGCGGGCAAAAAAAGCGAAAGCCATCCTATATATCAATGAGATTTGCGGCAATCTCTGGAAAAAAAAAGGGATTCCGGGTGATCGGTTGTTTCTCTGTCCCAACGGTGTTGATCCGGAGACCTTTAGTCCTTTAAAAACGGAAGACCGTTCAACCTTGCGAAAAAACTTAGGGTTTTCGGATGATGAAATTGTAGTGGGATTTTGCGGTAACCAGCGCTACTGGCATGGTTTGCACAATCTTTTTAAAGCGTTCCCATTATTGCGCGACTCTTTCCCGCAAACCAAAATGCTTATTGTCGGAGCCCTTGAAAACCCGGATGCCGCCGGAGTCGATATGCTCCCCGGTCCTGTCCGGAACAACACCGTTTTTACCGGCCCGATAGAATATCCTCACATGCCCCGTTACATGGATGCAATCGACATAATGGTAATGCCGTATCCCAAATATCCCTTGTTCCACTTTTCACCCATGAAAATGTTCGAGTCCCTGTCAATGGCGAAAATAATCGTTGCGTCCGCTCAAGGACAGGTTCTGGAATTGTTGCACGGACTGCCGTCGGCATTTCTTTACGACCCCGAAGATGAAAACGGGCTTGAAAATGCCCTTCATTCCGCATGTGAAGCGCTTATGCAAAATCCCGCTCTCGGTGAAACATCCAGGACTTTCGTGAAAAACGGTCATTCCTGGCGCGACCGCGGGAAGCAAGTAATTGCGGCATGCGAATATGCGCTGCGGAACGGCCGGCTGAAGCGAAGGACCGAATGAAAAACACGGGCACGCTCCGATTTCTTGCGTCAACGACTTCGTTTTATATGACCGCAACGGTTATACAAAGCGCAATCAATTTTTTTTTAATTCCGGTATACGCGAGAAATCTGTCAAAAGCCGAATTCGGCGCAATGGACCAGATTTTACAATTTATTGCAATCGTGCAACTGCTCGCGAGCGTAGGCCTGCCGCTTGGCATGGTCAGGGGGTTTTATCTGGCTGCAAACAATGAGGAGACGCGCCGCAGAATGGCCGGCGTTTTGTTTAATTTTGTTTTTCCGGTAACCCTTTTGGTTTCGCTGGGCATTTTCCTGTTCGCCGGTCCGCTTTCCAATTTGATTTTTGCCGGAAATGGAAAAGTCGAATGGATACAATGGTCCGTCGTGCTTATCGTGATTACGTCCGTCAGCGGGCTCCCGATGGCAATGCTCCGCACCCTTCAGGCTTCCAAGGCATACGCCCTTTGGTCGGTCGTTATGGCCCTTATTAATGCAAGCGCCACGGTGGCTTTGCTCCTTGGCCCGTATTTTTCATTGACAAATCTTATTATCGTCAACTGTGTTTCGAGCGCCGTCATCGCGGCCGCAATTTTTCCGCGGTTCTTAAAATACGCCCGCCTCAATGTACGCCTCAGCTTGCTGTCGCCGATGTTTGCCTTCGGCGTTCCTTTATTGCCGAGCTCACTGGCGCGCAAGGCCCTTGAAGTTTCGGGCAGGTACATGCTGCCGCACTTCTGCGGGTTGGCTGAAGTCGGGACTTTTACAATGGGACTTAAAATCGCGCTGATACTTGACACATTGGTATTATTCCCCTTTTCCAATGCCTGGATGCCGTACTTTTACTCCCAGTCGAAAAACCCGGATGCGCCCGTCTTGTTCGCCCGCATAACGGGTCTTGCCGTTATGGCGCTGTGCTTTATCATCCTTGCCATTGAAGCCATTAAGCCGTTTTTGCTTTCATTATTGGGGGGCGGCCGGTTCGCCGACTCCAGTCCGGTTGTTTCCGCGCTGCTTCTGGGGATCGGGATCAACGGCGTCCAATACACCGTCTCGCCGGGAATCCATTTAAGTAAAAAACTTGTCCACGACGCGGTTCTTATGGTGCTTTCCGCGGCGGTGTGCATACTGCTCAATGCGCTTTTGATTCCGCGATTTCACAGTACGGGCGCCGCGCTGGCCATTGCCGGCGGATATGGTTTTTATTTGTGTACGACGTTTTTTCTCTCCCGGCATTATTATCCTATCGGCTACCCGTGGAAGAACATCGTCATTACGATTATAACGGCGGCGGGCTGCTGGTGTGCAATAAGCAATTTCGACAACATCATCGTCAGGGTCTTGTTGGTCGGTATTTTCGCGGGAGTTTGCGTCAGTCTTGATCCGAAAATCCCGACTTCGCTGCTATCGATGACACATAATTTACAAGGGAAAATATTTAACAGGAAAGTCGTGGTGACTTGATGTTGAACCATAATGCACGTGCGTCTTCTCCATTTACCTTTGGGCCGCATTTTCCGTTGATTCTGCTCATTGGTCTTGGCGGAGCGTGCCTTGCAAACGCTTTTACGTTCATGTCAATGAAATATGTCATAGGCGTATGCGTGGGATTGTTTTGCGTCTGCGTGCTTATTTATTTCCATCATTATGTAACCCAAATATCCCTTTTTGCGCTCGTGTCAGCCAGTGGGATGTGGTTCCAATTCTGGATTTTAAACCAAAAGAATCCACGGTATATATATCATCTTGGCGGCGCGCAGCCGGAGCCCATGATTTCCCTGGTTGATTTGTCGCTCTTTCTTATTTTGGGACTGGCGTTATATCGTATCATTGTCAGGCGTGAGCCTTTACCCGCATGGACCGGCCTGGATACGTGTATACTTTTGTTTCTGACGACGTGCATGGTTTCATGTTTTAACGCGCCGGACGCGCTATTGGCCATGGCTGAAATTGTCCGATATTGCAAGTACGTAATGGTCTATATGGCGTTGCGGATGATATTTGACAAAGGGAATTATAGCCGGCTCCTCATGTTTTCCTGGCTTTTTATCCTCATGCTGGAAGCCATCGTTTCAATAACCCAATACTTTTTTTATTTCCGCGTCCCCTTCTTTAACGTTTTGGCCGGAATCAATGGAACTTCCAACAACACGGTTTCAGGCGGATTAAATTTCATACGCGTCAGCGGAATAACGGGCCATAGCAATATCCTGAGCACCTGGCTTTTGTTCCCCTTGTGTGTTTCCTTGACGGCTTTGTTTTTAAGAATGAAGCCGTGGCATAAAGTGGTTGTTTTTTCATGTTTTGTTCTTGGCCTTGTTACGTTGGTATTTACGTTCGCCCGCGGGGGATGGACCGCCTTTCTTGTTAGTTGTATCTCCATTGTGTGCATTATGGCCGTGAGTAAAAGACTAAAACCTTTGCAAGTACGATCAATTCTGTTTTTCCTGATATTCTCAATCATTACGGTGTATGTTTCCGGATTGGGAACGTATATCAATGCTCGTATTACTACCGATGATACCGGAGCATTAGCGACCAGGCCCGCATTAAATAAAATTGCCTTGAGAATGGTTGGGGAATTTCCTTTTATGGGCGTGGGCATAAACAATTTTCAAAATGCCTGCTGGCGTTTTGACTCCGACCATTTTACCTTGTCCTTTGATTTCCCGCCCCATAATATTTATATGCTTTTTGCGTCGGAAGCCGGGATAATTTGCGTGATATTTTTTATAGGCATGGGCGTCTTATTGATACAAAAGTCTTTTTCCCTTGCTAAAAACCCCCATGATGAATACGGCTTTTTTATCGGAGCCTCTTGCACGGCCTATCTTATTGGGATTATGGTAAATCAATTATTTGAAGCAACAATACGCTATGATCTGATTTTATCCCAATGTACGCTGATGGCTGCTCTTGTTATGGCGAATAAACAAAAAGATCCGATTGGAAACGAGCTGACTCAAACGGTGAATAAAATAATCTGATTACACCATGGATTTTTCATCATTAAGTAACGTTCATACTGCAAAACCAACTGTCGTCCATATTTTGTGGGACGGAGATTTCGGCGGCATTCAACGGATCGTTAAAAACGTTTTTCTTGACGATACCACGTCATTGTTCAGGCATGTAGCGATCCTTGCGGGGCATTTTGGCCCGATGATCGGTCCCGCCGCGTCCGATCGCTTTTGTTTGGGAATGAAAAGCGGATTTGATATTTTCGCGTTTTTAAAGCTCAGGAAAATATTAAAAAAAATCCCCGATTCGATATTTGTTTATCACCTCGATACGCCGATTTTCAGGTTGTTGTTCAATAAATACGGGCCAACGGTTTACTTGGAACACGGTTGTACGGCAAAACGCGATAAATTCCGTAAATTTAACAAACTTCTCGGTACACGGTTCTTCAGTCAATGCGAAAAGATCGTGTGTATTTCAAAACAAATTCAGGGCGCCATAGTATCCTTGTACCCTCGCTATGCATCGAAAACCTTGGTAATAAACAATCCGGTGACCATACCTTTCGGTAAATCCCGCGCTCATCCGCACGATCCGGTCGTCATTGGATTCATCGGAAGATTTTCCCCTGAAAAAGGCCCCAGGGAATTTATTCAGTGCGCCATAGGTCTTCATGATTCATGCCCTTCAGTAGTGTTTAAAATGGTTGGCGACGGCCCCTTGCTTCGGGAGTGCAAGGATTTTGCCCGACAAAGCGGCATTCCCGTGGAATTTACGGGAACGACAAGCTCCATCGCCGATGAACTTGCCTCCATTGACATTGTTGCAGTTACCAGCGTCAAAGACGCTTTTAATATGGTAATCGTCGAAGCAATGGCGTCCGGTGTCCCGGTTGCGGCTTATCCGGTTGGCGGTATTCCGGAAATCATAACAAACAATGTCACAGGGCTTTTAAGCGAATTGAAGAGTCCTGAATCCCTGGAAATTTCGATTGAACGCATCCTCCGGGAAAAAAACCTCTATGCAAAACTTTCCTCAAATGCCCATATTCACGCGCGGAAAAACTACGGCTTGAATGAGTACAGAAAAAAATGGGAAGATGTTTTCCTTTCGGCGAATTCTTCTTTTGCAAAGGCGGCCGTATGAAACCGGATAACAAGGTTGTTTTGCCGGTTATTTTCTTTTGTTTATCGTCCTTGGGAAATGGCACCATTGCTCTTACAGACACCATCTCAAACGTTGATTGGCAGAGCGTTGTTTTACCCCCTGCCGCCGCAGATATCGCCCTGAGAATACGGAATATCCGGACCAGGGAAGTAAAAATCATGCTCAGGGGCTCATCGGGCGCTCCGCTTAAAAAAGGAAGAAACGTAAACGTTGAAATGGTGCGGCATTCATTTCTTTTCGGCGGCGGCATATGGCCTTGGACCACGATTAACCCCAATACCACCTTTGATAAAAAAAAACGCGGTTATTTTGCGGCGCTTTTCAATTATGCTACGCTGCCGATTTTCTGGAGTTTGTATGAAGGGGAGAGGGGCAAGACGGCCGACAGCACGCTTCGTCAATTTGCTTTGTGGTGCGTTGAAAACCATATCAGGCCCAAAGCGCACCCTCTTGTTTGGTACCAGGAATTGCCGGCCTGGGCAAAGCATATTCCCCAGGCCGACTTCGAGGCTGTTACAAAAAAAAGGGTGCATGATTTAGTGAGCGGTTTTGCGGGCTTGATCGATACGTGGGACGTTTTTAATGAGTCCCTCATAACCCCCACGATTTCGGACAACCCTGTTACAAACTGGGTAAACAGGGTTGGGGCCTCGGAATCAGTCCGACAATCCCTTTCCTGGGCCCGATCAGCCAACCCTCGTGCCTTTTTGATCGTTAATGACTTTCGTGTTTCGCCGGATTTTGACGATCAAATTTCTTTTCTTGCAAGCAAAGGACAGGCCCCGGACGCCATGGGAATTCAGGCGCATTTTTGTAAAGCGATGGTGCCTGATTCCGGGATCTGGCTATATCTGGAGCGCATACGTTCCTTGAAGATATCGCTTCATGTAACCGAGGTCTCCATTTCGTCTGGCGCTTTGACTAACGTAACTGAAGACGGCGGCAACGCTTATCGTAAAAAAAACATACCTTCCACGCCGGAGGGAGAACAGCGCCAGGCGAATGAAGCATTACGGGTCTATCGGTTACTTTTTTCCCATCCGTCCGTACAGGCAATCACCTGGTGGGACATCCACGACTATGGTCCCGAACCGGAAGGCCTTCTCCGCAAAGACTTGAGCCCTAAACCGGCTTACAATGTGCTTATGAAACTGATCCACGATGAATGGCGAACACGGATGATCGTGCAAACGGACGCTCAAGGATGTATACTGTTCCGGGGATTTTTCGGCCATTATCAATTATCTCTTGGGGGCAAAATGTACGAATTCGATGTGAAAAAAGAAGAAAAAAAGACCATTTTAATCAGAGTTGAATAAAATCCTTATAAATATCTTACCATCTTGAAATCGGATTCTAACTATTCGATAACAATTGTCAGATATTTTTAATCCGGAATTTCATAACCACTATTTTTCAAACACTTGTTTTTTTTCCGCCCTTGAACGCTGGCGCCATGAACACATATCGGCAGTTTTACTATTTAATTAAAATTTTTTTCGATTTTTCGATAATTATAATCAGCTTCTACTTCGCCATGATGTTGTCCGAATTCCGCATTTACAGGAGTTTGCATTTTCCGGTTTTAACCACCATCGAGTTTTTTTTCCTTTTTGTTGCCAATATTTCCTGGTATGTTTTTTCCCGGGCAACGGGGCTATACGATGAATTCCGTTCGCGATCCCGCGTTTTTGAAATACAGGCGGTACTTAAAAATTGCGTCGTTTTATTTTTTGTCGCCATCATTTTCATTTTTGTTTTCAGGATCGAACCCATCGACCGGTTTTTCGTGTTTTCCTTCCTCTCGATTTCACTTATCGGGCTTGTCATCTGGAAATCGGCTTTCACCATGCTGCTGCATCACCTGCGCAGAAGAGGAAAAAACCTCCGGTTCATACTCCTCGTCGGATTCAGCAACACAAGCCTTAAGTTCATGGATAATCTTATCGAACATCCGTTTTTAGGTTACCGGATCGTCGGTCTCATCGATGACGTCGACCATAGCACCGACATTTGCACGAGTTATCTTGGCACGTTGCAGGACCTTGGAACGGTACTCCAAAATGAACATGTTGACGAGGTCATAGTGGCCTTCGACGCCGCGGAAGAAGCGAAAATTACTTCCATCGTCGAAATATGCGAACAGTTCCCGGTCATGGTGCGCCTGATACCCGGCTATCACAACTTTCTCGGCTCCCGCTGTTCGGTGTCGCTTTTTCGGGATTTTCCCGTCATAACCGTCCGCCGTAATCCGTTGGACGAGATGCAGTGGCGTTTTGTCAAACGATCATTCGACATTGTTTTTTCCATTTGTTTTCTGGTTCTGATCGCGTCGTGGCTCTTTCCGCTTCTCGCGATTTTGATAAAACTCGGTTCGCCGGGCCCCGTGTTTTTCAAGCAGGAACGATGGGGCAAAAAAAACAAACGGATCATCTGTTACAAATTCCGGAGCATGATCAAGGAAAAGACCGGTGAAAAACAGGAAACGTTCAAACAAGCCGTACAATCCGACCCAAGAATCACCCGCATCGGCAGCATCCTGCGAAAAACCAACATGGATGAATTGCCCCAGTTTTTGAACGTGCTTCTCGGAGAAATGTCGGTGGTCGGGCCGCGCCCGCATCCCACGCCTTTAAATATACAGAGTTCGAGTGAAATCGACCGGTATCTACTGCGCCATCTGGTAAAACCCGGAATTACCGGCTGGGCGCAGATACACGGGTATCGCGGCAATACTCAAGACCAGGAGCTTATGCAAAAAAGGGTCCACCATGACATCTGGTACATTGAAAATTGGGCTTTCACCCTGGACCTCAATATTATCATGCTTACCGTGCTTAATATGATTAAGGGCGAGGAAAACGCCTATTAAGAACAACCCATTCATAGCATTTATCTAACATTTCCATAGCAGAAACCTAACAATCATCCATCATTTTTAATGTTCTATAATTATTCTGCTGCGTCCGGCATAAAATGCCGTTTTTTTGAAATTATAAAAGACCATCATTGAAAAGCTCATGGAAAAATTAAAACAGCCAAATACTGACATCGCGATTATCGGCATCTCTTGCATGACGGCAGGGGCAACCGATCGTCATCAATTCTGGCAGAATATTATTAATGGCGTTACATCTATCACCGATATTCCTCCCGGCAGGTGGGACACAGAGCACTTTTACAGCAAGAACCACCGGCACCGGGACAAAATCTGTTCCGACAAAGGCGGTTTTATTCCCGCCATTCCTTTTGATTCCGGCTATTTTGGCATGCCCACCGATCAAGTCAATGCAACCGAGCCCCTGCAGCTTCTTTCACTTGAGGCCGTAAAAATGGTTCTCGAAGACGCGGGTTACAGCGAAAGACCATTCGATCGCGACCATACCGCCGTTATAGTGGGCACGGGAGGCGGACTGGCTGAACTCGGTCACCGGTATGTTTTTCGAACATACCTCACGCAATACTTTGACGGTGAAATCCCCGACGCTCTTTTAGAGCAATTACCGATATGGAACAAAGATTCGCTACCTGGGGTTTTATCCAATCTCACGGCCGGACGAATCGCCAACAGGTTTGGTTTTGGAGGTCCTAATTTCGTTACCGACGCAGCATGCGCGTCATCGCCCACCGCGGTTCAAATGGGGGTGCGGGAGCTCAATGCCGGGACCAGCGATGTTGCGATCGTCGGCGGGGTCGACACTTATGGCGGGCCGTTCATGTATCTAAGCTTCAGCAGGACCCAAACACTTTCGGAATCGGGACATTGCAGACCGTTCGACGTGAATGCCGATGGCACGGTTCTCGGCGAGGGCATCGGTTTTATCATGCTGAAACGATTGGCCGATGCGCTTCGGGATGGGGACCGGATTTATGCGCGAATAAAAGGTCTCGGCGGGTCGAGCGACGGACGGGGAAAAGGCCTGACCACGCCTAACGGGGACGGTCAAGTCCGCGCCCTGGAACGCGCCTACAAAGCTTCGGGCGTGTCTCCCGATACCATCGGACTCATTGAGGCGCATGGCACCGGGACCGTGGTCGGAGACAGCACGGAAATCGAAGCGCTTATGCGCGTCTTCCCTTTGGCCAAAATCCGTCCCCAAAGCATCCCTTTAGGCTCCATCAAATCGATGGTCGGCCATCCTAAACACGCGGCGGGAATTATCTCCCTTATTAAAACCGCCTTGGCGATCCATTACAAAATTCTTCCCCCTACGAGCGGGATCGACAAGCCGATCCCTCTTTTAGTCTCATCGCCTTTTTATCCCAATGTCAGGGCCAGGCCCTGGATACATTCTTCCGTAAAGCATCCCCGGCGCGCAGCGGTCAGCGCTTTCGGATTCGGCGGGGCCAATTATCATATGGTTTTGGAAGAAGACCAAAATCCCGGACCGGTCAGCGCGCCTTGCATGGGAAGGCCCTGCGAGCTTTTTTGTTTTCGCGGAGAGTCAATTGAAGCCCTTCATTGCCGGTTAAATGCCCTTAAGGAACGGCTCCTTGATAAGGCGGGCGGCCTGTTTTCCCTCGCGCAAGAAGTTTGGAATGAAAACCGGGGCCTGTCCGGGTTGACATTGACGATACTTGCCGATTCCGTGGAGGACCTGGGAGCAAAGCTTGAAAAAGCCTTAAAGAGTGTCGCCTCAAACCCGGAGCTGGAAATCGACGGATCGGAAGGTATTTGGTTCTTTCCCGCCGCTTTGCGGAAGAAAAGCGGCGCCCTGGCGTTTTTATTTCCCGGACAAGGTGCCCAATATACCGACATGTTCGCCGAACTGGCGCTTTACTTTGCAGAAATCAGGGAGGCGTTCGAGGCCGTTGATAAAACGCTTTCCGAAAAGGTCCCCGGAGGAATTTCGCGCTTCATTTTCCCGCCCCCGGCTTTTTCCCCCGATGAAAAAAAATCAGCCTCCGGGGCCCTGGCCCGGACCGAAATCGCCCAGCCCGCCCTTGGCGCGGTTGAAATGGGTATGCACGCGCTCTTCAAGGCTTTCGGCATTACGCCCGATCTCTGCGCCGGACATAGTTACGGCGAGTATGCTGCTTTGTGCGCGGCCGGGGTTTGGGACCCGGAGACATTGTATTCGATTTCGGAGGCCCGCGGCGCCATTATCCGAGACAAATCCGGAGAAATCAAAGGCGCCATGGCCGCAGCGCAAACCGATGCCGACAATGTTCTGCAAGCTTTGGCAGGCCTGGAAACCGTATGGATTTCGAACCGTAACGCTCCTTTTCAAACGGTCATTTCAGGAAGCGCCGGCTCAATAATGGCGGCAACGGAAAGGTTGACTAATGCAGGGATCGGCGTCAAACCTCTCGCGGTTTCATGCGCGTTCCATTCGCCGCTCGTGGCCCCGGCCCGCGACGGACTCGCCGCTATTTTAAAAAGCCAGCGGTTCAACCCGCCGTCGTTGCCCGTATTTTCAAATCTCACCGGGCGGCCGCATCAGTCTTCATGCGAAAGCATCGCCACGGCCCTGTGCGACCATCTGGTCAACGGGGTTGATTTTGTCAAGGAAATCGAATCGATGTACGCTGATGGCGCCCGCATTTTTGTTGAGTGCGGGCCCCGGAACATTTTAACGGACCTTGTCTTGAAAATCCTTGATAAAAATGACATCGTCGCCATCGCGGTCGACGCCCCAGGCACCGGGGGCATTCGAGGTTTTTTTCATGCCCTGGCCCATTTGGCCGCGCGAAACGTTCAGGTCAATCTCGACCGGCTCTATAGGCGGAATGTAATGAGCCAAACGCCCGAACATAATGATAAGGCGGAGAAGAACGCGGGAAAATCGAGAACAGCGTCGTGGATGGTGGACGGCGGCATGGCATGGAAGGTTGGAAATATTCAGGGAAGCGCCGAAAACGGCAGGCCGATTGTCAAGAGGATTCGCCTAAGCGACCTTGCAGGGAAAATCGAGACGGGTTCTGGGAAGGATGAAAACGAAATGTCGAATTTAAATGATACGGCTGGTTCAAACACGGGTCTATTACGGGATTATTTCGAGCGCCAGCGGCAATTGACAAGGCAATTGCTCGAATTGCAGGAAAACATGGTTCTCGCCCTGGGCGGCGTGACCGCGGCCCTGCCGCCGCTTGAAACCGGCGATTTTGGCTCCTCATTGTTTTCATCCGCGACCGTACCTGATGTCGAGCGCACCTTAGAACCTGCTCCCGCCGCACCGGCTTCACAAAGGGAATCCCCGGCTTCGACCGTTCTGGCAATTGTTTCAGAGCGTACTGGATACCAAAGCGACATGCTCGATCTCGATGCGAATCTGGAGGCCGACCTGGGGATCGATTCGATCAAGCGGACGGAAATCTCCGGGGCAATTCGTAAACGATTTACGGAAATCCCCGCGCCAGTGTTGCAATCCATGGCATGCGCGCAGTCTCTGCGCGCCATCATCGATATCGTCGAAAAAAACGTCATTGTTGCGCCCCAATTGTCAAAAGACGCCCCACCGGTTATGAAGTCCGCTGACGCGCCGTCGGGGGAATCGATCGCCTCGGCAGTCCTCGACATCGTTTCAGAGCGAACCGGCTATCAAAGCGATATGCTCGACCTTGATTCAAATCTTGAAGCGGACCTGGGGATCGATTCGATCAAACGCACCGAACTTTCGGGCGCCATCCGCAAGCTTTTTCCGGCGCTCCTGCAAAAAGACGCCCAATCGATCGCGTGCGCTCAGACATTGCGCGCTATTATCGACGTGGTAGAAAAAACGGCATCTGCCCCGGACGACACGCTAAAAACCATCGAGCTGAAAAATACCAATCTAGATTCCCCCGGTGCAAAACCCGTTGCGAGGTTTAAGGTTGTTCCGGTGGCTGTCGCCGCTCCTTCTCTTTTGGAAGTCCTGTCGCCGGGCTTGACCGTCATAATCACGTCGGACGACGCGGGCCTTGCACGCTCAATCGCGGAACGGTTGCGTGAAATCAAGGTCGATCCGATTCTGCTTATAAATTCTGCCAACGCGGAATCCCCCGGTTGCTTACCAATGGATTTGTCAAATCCCGCCGCAATAAAGGAAACCGTCGAAAGAATATGCGCCGGGGCAACGGTCGCCGGTGTCCTGCATATTGCGCCCCTTCGCCCTTCACCGGCCCTTAGGGACATGAGCTTTGCGCAGTGGCAAGAAAGAACCGGTTCGGACTGCAAAAGTTTGCTTTCACTTGCACAGGCCTCGTTTCCGTTTCTTGACGCCTCGCTTAAGAAAGGCTTACAACCTTTTTTTATCGGGGTTGTCCGGGACAGCATTCTCACGGCCGATTGTCATCAACAAGAAAGCGCACCCTGGCAGGGCGGAGTGACCGGGTTTATCAACTCCCTTGCCATCGAATGGCCGAATATCCATTGTCGGACAATCGATATTGGTCTTTGTGCGGAAAACGAGCGCGCAAATTCAATTCTGAAAGAAATTTCATGCCGCGACACCCATCATCTCATTGCTTATAAGGATACGGAGAGATTGGCGCCAAAGATAATCAGGCATACCTATGCGGACACCGCCGATGCGCCCGTCATTAATTCCGACTCGTCAATTATCATCACCGGCGGGGCGCGGGGAATCACCTCGGAAATCGCGATTGAACTTGCCACCCGGTTTCAACCGAAGCTGCTTTTAGTGGGACGATCGCCTTTTCCCGAAAAGGAACATCCTGACACCGTGGGAAAAACATCGAAACTCGAACTCACCAAGATTCTCGGTGAACAATCCAGGCAACGGGGAAATAAACCGATCGTTCGGGAGATCGAGCGAGCCTACGAAAAGTTGCTTGCCGATAGGGAAATTGTCAAGACGATTGCAACCCTGCGCGATACCGGCGCACGGGTCCAATACCGGGGATTGGACATGGCGACGGAAGCGGGCGTGAGCCTCGCCATTGAGACCGCCATGAAGGAGTTCGGCCGCATCGACGGCGTCATTCACGGCGCGGGCGTCAATGATGATTGCCTGGTCCTCGATAAAAAAGCGGAATCGTTTTCGCGGGTCCTCGATACGAAAGCAAACAGCGCGTTTCTCTTATACCGGGCCTTGGCCAGGCTGCCTTTGCGGTTCTTCGTTTTTTTCTCGTCGGTGGCCCGGCTTGGAAGCGCGGGCCAGGCGGATTACGCCGCTGCAAACGAAATAATAGACCTCTTTGCTTCCGGGCCGATGAGCGCCGGGAATTACAAGGTAGCGTCCATAAGCTGGGGACCGTGGCTAAACCGGGGCATGACCGAAAAACTCGACCGCTCAATCTTTGAAGCCAAGGGCTGCGAAATGGTCCGGCCGATTGACGGGAGGGCATGGTTTATCGATGAATTGACGCGGGGCGGACCCGTGGACCGTTCCATCATACTCGGCAATGGACCGTGGAACGATAAGTAAAACGTTAACGAGATTAATTCGCCGTACATCATGAAACATCAATCAATCGACTTGGCCATAATCGGCATGGACTGCATTTTCCCCGGCGCTCCCGACATGGAGGCCTATTGGGCCAATATTCTTGCAGGCGTCGACGCCACGGGAGACCCGCCCAAAAGTTGGGACGCATTGCCGTTTTTTGATCCGAACGCCTCCGCATCGGCCAATGACCGTTCCTATTGCAAACGCGGAGGGTATATCGAAGAGTTCGCTCGGTTCGACCCGGCGCAGTTCGGCATCATGCCCGGATCAATTGACGGAAGCGACCCCGACCATTTTCTCGCCCTGCGGGTCGCCGCGCGGGCCCTCGCCGACAGCGGTTATGACAAACGCGATTTCGACCGGAGCAGGACGTCGGTGGTGCTCGGCTACGGCAAGCTGGGAACGACCGGCATATCCAATTCGTTTTACCATATTTCCGTTGTTGACGAAATCATTAAGGTAGCCCGTTTTCTTCGCCCCGATTTTAAAAGCGGGGATTTGGAAAGCCTGAGGGCCGGCATCAAGGCATGTTTATTGCCTTTCACCGCGGAAACCTGCCCGGGAATCACGGCAAATATCGTCAGCGGGAGAATTGCCAACCGGTTTAATTTGCAAGGGCCCAGTTTTACCGTCGATGCGGCGTGCGCTTCGTCGCTTGTGGCCCTTGACATAGTTTCAAAGCAATTATGCACGAACCAGGTCGACATGGCGATCGTTGGCGGCGTTAACGCGAACCTTACTCCCGGAACGCTCGTGGTTTTTTCAATGCTCGGGGCGCTCGCCCGAAGCGGCAGGATAAGGCCATTTGGCGCCGAAGCCGATGGAACGCTTCTTTCGGAAGGCGTGGGAATGGCCGTCGTAAAGCGTTTAGAAGACGCCAGGCGTGATGGCGACCGCGTTTATGCAATCGTACGCGGTATCGGGTCAAGCAGCGATGGCCGTGGCCAGGGACTGCTCACGCCGCGGCTGGAAGGGGAAGCGCTTGCGCTTTCACGCGCATATGAGTCGTGCGGAATAGCCCCCGCAAGCGTACGCCTTTTTGAAGCTCACGGGACCGCCACTAAGGTGGGTGACGCAACCGAGGTGCTTGCCTTAAGCGACCTGCTCGGTCCCCGAAAAACGCAATTTCCAACCTGCGCCCTGGGATCGGTAAAATCCATGATCGGACACACCATGCTTGCCGCGGGCATGGCAGGTCTTATAAAAACGGCGCTCGCGTTGCGGAAAAAAATCCTCCCTCCTACATTATGCGAAAAACCGAACACCGAACTCGCCATCGAGAAGACCCCGTTGTATCTGAATACCGTAGCGGCTCCTTGGATATCGAGCGACGCTTCGCCCCGACGCGCCGGTATAAGCGCCTTTGGTTTCGGCGGGATAAACATGCATGTGGTGCTGGAAGAGGACCGGTCCGCCGCGTTTGGCGGTTTGCGACAAGTCAGCGGCTTGAAGGATGTGGAAGTTTTCGTGCTGAGCGCCCCGTCGAAAGACGAAATTATTGACAAGGGAAATGCGCTGGCGGCGATGGGGAGGGTTAAGAATCCTCCGCCATTGGGCGACGTCGCCTTTACGCTGGCCGCGATGGTCAAACATCATGAACCGTTCCGTCTTGCGGTTTGCGCGCGGGACGGCAAGGAGCTTTCGACCGGGCTCGGATTGACGCTAACTAAACTTAAGGACCCGTCAACCGCTTCTTTTTCCGACCCGTCAGGGGTTTTTTACCAGTCCAGCCCGCTTTTATCAAAAGGCAAGCTCGCGGTCATGGTCCCCGGCGAAGGCGCGCAATACGCCGGGATGCTTCGTGAAACCTGCATGGCGTACCCGAAAATCCTCGATTCATTCGAAGCCCTGGACCGTTTCTTTATGAAAAACGGAAAGTCGCCGCTCCCAAGTCAAGTGATCCATCCTCCGCCGGGAATGCCCCAATCGTCAATTGAGGAAATCCGGAAACTTCTATGGTCGGACGAATACAGCCTGCCGTTGGTTCAGGCCGCCAACATTGGGCTTTGGTCCTTGGTGCAGGACCTTGAAATCACCCCTGACGCCTTGGTCGGACACAGCGGCGGACAAAACTGCGCCCTGTGGTTTGCCGGTTGTCGTGACGCCGACCGCGACGCATTCGATAGATTTACGCTCCAGCCCATTCTGAAAAACAACAAATCCCCGATCAATGAAAAAACCAGGCTTTTGGCGGTCGGCGGCGGCGACCCCAAAGATGTTTACCAGTATGTAAAAATGAGCGAGAACCGGCTCTTTATCGCCATGGACAATTGTCCCAACCAGATTATCGTGTGTGGAACGGAAGACGTCATTGAGCGGGCAATGCGGGACCTGTCCGCGCTTGGAGCTGTTTGCAGTACTATGCCCTTTCAGCGTCCCTATCATACGCCGCTTTATTCACCGAACGGTTTTGAACATAAAAAGCCGTCCGATTCGTCCAATTTGCGTCCGCCCCTGGTCCCGGTATATTCATCCTCTACGGCTTCCCTTTTTCCCGATAATACGGATGAAATTCTACGCCAGATGAACGAGCAATGGGAAAAACCAGTTCGATTCAGGGAGACAATCGAATGCATGTATAATGACGGTTTCAGATTATTCCTGGAAACGGGACCGCGGGGCCTTTTGTGCGGATTTGTTAATGACATTCTTGCCGGTCGTGAATTTCTCGCCCTGGAGTTGGATGTGGCCGCACAATCGGGACCTTTCCGGATAGCGCAAACGCTTGCGGGCCTTTTTGTCAATGGTGTTGCACTCAATCTCGAGCGGCTGTACGAGGGTCTAAACCGGCGTCAGGTATCGATTCCCGGCCTCACCCTCGTTGAGAAAGAAAGACCCGCGGGATCCGTCCGGGCACAAACCATGCGCCCATTAATCATGAAGCTTCCCACCATTGATATCGGTGCGTTGTCGATTGGCAAAGGCGCCAAACCGCCGTTTCCCGTAATGACGACCCCGCAAAGTAATGGAGAAGCTCCCATTTCCGGGATTCGGCGGGCGGTATGGAACGCACCTGAGCGTTTGTTGAAATCAATTTCATGTTGCGCGGCCGTTTGCAGCGCCCAATCCGAAATTAAAATCGGAGAATCCATGGCCGCATTAATGCTCTGTCCCACTGAAATGGCGCGGTTCAGTTCCTTTTCGCCCAATTCCTTGAGGGCAAGCGAATGGTTGTATGGAAGGCTCGCCGCTAAAGACGCCGTCAATCAACTGGCTAAAAAAGTTTCCCTTACGCACGTGGAAATCCTTACTGAAAAATCAGGCAGGCCGTATTCCATTGTATCCAACGGTCAAGGTGCGGAAAAACGGTTCTTGTGTTCGATAGCGCATTCGGGTCAAGTCGCCGTGGCCCTGGCCGCGTCTGAACAACCTGACCTTATCGGCATTGGCGTCGATATTGAGCGGCGAAATCGAAGTACAACGGATTTGGATGAAACAGGATTCAGTGAAGATGAACGGACACTTGCCCGCTCATATGCTGAACAAGAAACGGGACACATGATCCTTAAATTTTGGTGTATCAAGGAAGCGGTGGCCAAAACCATTGGCACGGGGCTGAAGGGAAATCCCCGTGCATTTGAAATAGTTTCCTTTGACCAATCAAATCAAATCGCGCATGTTGTCCTGGATGAATCTTTGTCCGTTAATGTCCTCCAGCCAATCATAGCGCATGCAGGGTTTGAAGGAAGCTTGGTATTCGCGGTTGCTACAGCTAAATCACGACATTAGCCATCGAAAGGGTTTGACGTGTTGAAAAAAAATACTGATGAAAGGCAGGATAAAATCCTGAGCGCCATTATTACCGCCTTGAAAATGGTGAAGCCCGAAAGCGTTGATCCAAGCATTGGAAGCCTTGAACCACACATTCGCCTCGGAGCCGACCTTGGCCTCAAATCGCTTGATTTTATGCGAGTAGCGGGAAAGCTGCAACAGACATTAAAAACCGGCGCCATCAAATTCCAAGAATTGTTTGTAAATGCCGATGGTGCAATTACGGACGATATCACCATTGGCCGCTTGCAGGAGTTTTTACAGGACGCATTTTCTAAAATATGACCGGTACTTACCATTTTGTTGATATTGAAAAAAAAGATCTTCCCGCCATAGCCGGCCTTCTGGAACGTGTTTTTAGCGTACATTTTTCAATTGAATATTTATCATGGAAATACTTCGCCAATCCTCTCGGACCCACGGCGACGACGGTCATTTATTGCGATGACACGGTCGTCGGGTTTTTTGGAATACTAGCGGCCCGGTTTGTTGTTGACGGAAAGGATGTCCTGGCCGGTCAGGGGGTTGACATCGCGATCGATGAACCGCATCGACGGCTCGATTTGTTCATCCGGTTATTAAAGGAGATTGAAAGCCGGTCCCGGGCAAAGGGAATACAATTTAACTACGGAACCGCTAATGTTGATATTGATGAATTGAACGAAGTCTTGAATTTCCAAACCTCCGTCGGATGCGTTCCCCGACTTGTGCGGATCATGAACTTCGGAACAGTGTTCTCTCAAAGTAAGCAGTCTTTGCCGAAGAAATTACTGGCGGGATCAATCGCCGTCCTTACCGCATTTTCCCGGAAAAAAACGGCAACTCTTCCATCGGGCGAAAGGCTTTTAGCGGTAACCCGATTTGACCAACGATATGACCGCTTATGGGAACGAATGGCGCCTGACAAACCGGTGTCAGCGATTCGCGGTCACGAATATCTGAATTGGCGAATTATCGATGCGCCGATTAAATCAACACGCGTTTTGTGCGTGGAAACCGATGCGGGCGATGAAGTCAAGGGCTTTATTGCGCTCCAGGAATTATCGGATAAAGGTTTCCGGCGAGGCACTATTCTCGACTTTGCGGTGCCCTTTAGTGAAAACCCAATAGTTTTCAGGGCATTGCTCGAGGCAGCTTTGAATTGGTTTGCCGCAAAAAAGGTCGGTATTGTCGATTGTTGGATGTTTGAGAATGACCGGTGGTACGGGGAAATCAGGCGATATGGTTTCATGTCTCGGCGCACCGATAAGGCCCGGTTTCATTTTAGCGCAATCCAAAAGGGTTCGCCATGGATCGAGAACACGCTATCTCAAGAAAAGAATTGGCAATTGTCAATAAGTGATTCCGACCAGTTCGGCATCGCGTCGGGCTAGATTCCTTTTGCCAGATCCAGGTTTTTCGGGCGAAACTCAAATTTTTGCTTTAAAATCATCCGCAAAAATTGCATATCGTCAATCAAATATCGCTTCCAAAGCCTGCGTGGTTCGGAAATCAGCCGCCATAACCATTCCAAACCGCTTTTCTGCATCCACACAGGGGCCCGCAACAACATGCCGCCTATTAATTCAAAGGACACGCCGATTCCAATACTGACCGGAACATTAAGTTCTTTATAGGAATTGTAGATCCACTTTTCCTGCTTTGGCGCCCCGAAACCAACGAATAAAATATCGGGACCGGCTTTTTTAATCATTTGATGGATCTTTAAGTTTTCTTTTGCTTTTTTTTCAAACCCGAGCGGTGGAGCATAACATCCGACGATTTTTATTTTGGGGAATTGCGATTCAAGTTTTACCTTGGCTTTTTTAACCGCGCCGGGCCTGCCGCCCAAAAAGAAAACTTTGTGGCCTTTTTCGGCGGAAAGCGCGCAGAGAGAAACCATCAGGTCCGTTCCATTGACCCGTCCCTTTAAAGGGGTCCCTAAAAACCGCGAGGCCCATACAAGGGGCACGCCATCGACGACCGATAAAAACGCCCGACGGTATATTTCCTGGAATTCGAAGTCTTTTTGGAGCTTTACCAGATGATCGATATTCGGCGTCACGACAAAAACATTCTGTTTTCGGGAAATCGCCGAATCTATTAAAGCGACGCTCTCAGTCAGGGAAATCCGGTCGATTTCAACTCCGCACAAGTTTACTCTGCTCATAAGGTATTCCCATTTGTTGAAAAAATTTAAGACAGTAGGATGCCAGATTTTCTTTAAGAACTTGTTTGGCATTGCACATGGTCCAGCAAGGTTTAGCGCACTGGGCGGTAAAAGTTTTTATTCGTTCCGATACCGGAGAAAACCATATATCTTCAAAGGAACTTTTATTCAGGTTTCCCATGAACAACTCGCGCATATTGCAGGCGAAAATCTCCCCAGACGGCACCATGAAAAAAAATGACTTTCCCGCGGAACATGAAAGGACTTTTATCTGTGAAGAAGCAAAACGGGCCAGCGTACTCATGAACAGGGCCTTGCCCAGGTTTTTCAGTTTCAAGGCACTGATTTCCCTGTGGATGATTTTTCGCAATGTCGCGATGAATGGACCAGCGTTTTTAAAACCATTGTCCGTCGTATGATAGAAAAACTCCGAATTGGCGGCAACGGCGCAGGTAAATCCGACCTGTAAACTTTGACTCAGTTCATACAGCGGTTCGAGCTGATGCCAGTTAGCGTCCGAAAAGGTCGAGACAATGCCTAAATCCTTGAAGCCCCATGATTGCAAATCGTCGATTTGCGTTATGACTTTTTTATAGTTGCCCGGAACGCCCCGCAACGAGTCGTGGACCTCGCCGATTCCGTCCAGTGAAAAACGTATTCCTACTTTTTTTAATTTTAAAAGCGGGCTATCGTTTGAAATTCTCACCAATCCATTGGTATTAATTATTACTTTACAGCCTTTGAGGAAAAACTTTTCCACAATCGATACGATTTTTTTATGTAAGAACGGTTCCCCTCCCGTAATGTTGATTTCCCGAAGACTATCAGGTAATGAATCTATTAATCTTTCATCCAAATCTACCGGGTTTTCACATTCCCATGTTTTGCAAAAGGTGCATCTGGAATTGCATTTTTCCGTAATTGCTATAATCGCCGTTTTGGGCAGAATTTTCGGGTTTTTCATTTTATCTACCTATAAAAATGGCTGTCAAATATGTGTGCTTTATTTGAAGATTGTTAGGATTTAATTAATCAGAAGGGATTTAAGAAAAATTAACCGGCAAACACTGCTTTTTTATAGAGAGAAATGAGAGAATCCACGTACTTTTCGATTCTGAGCGGCTCAACGCGCAAACTCGCGCGAATTCCCATGTCACCGCGCTCCTGCTTATTAAGGATAAGAAATTCCATGGTGTGCGCAATTTCGTCTATTCGACCCGGCTGCACGAACAATCCCTCCCGACCTTGAGACACAATTTCAGGAATACCTCCTACCGGAGTAACAATGACCGGAAGCCCGAAAGCCATTGCCTCAAGCATGGACATGGGCAGCCCTTCATTATAGGAAGGTAATAAAAAAACATCCGACTCGCGCAGGAGTTCATCGCGTTTTTCAGGATCAAGCCATTGCCTGATAGATACGAACTCATTTAATTGCAGAGAAGTTATAAGGTCGTTTGCCGTTTGTATGTCTCCGGAGCCTGCAATGATCATCCTCGATTTTTTCCGCAATTCCTCCGGCAAAAAGCCGAACGCCTGTATGCAATCGAAGCCGCCCTTATTTTGCGTGGGTATTTGAAAGGTTTTATTATTTTTGTTTTTTTTGATGGGTGCATTTGCGCCTTTATATGGTCCCAAGACCCCAAGAAATACGAAAGTAACCAAAGCATGGTCGTCTCTATCGGGAAGTTTTTCCTGAATTTTAACCGGATTATAAAGAAGGCAATGTTGACCCTGAGACAGTTTTAAACATTGAGTGAAATAAACGTCCCAACTTTTTGATAAAGAAATGAAAAAGGTGCATTTTCGAAAAATAGCAGTAATAATTTCCCTGGCTATTGGCGGAATTGAGGCATAAAATTCTTGGTGAACGGCGCAATGAGAATGCAAAATAAACGGGCATCGAAACATCGTTGCTATGATGCAGGGAAGCAGTTTACGGACAGTGCTGCCGCGATCGCTGAAATGAATATGGACCGCATCGACACATCCGCGTGCAATGAACAGGCACAATTTCCCTATTGCTGTCCAGTACACGAATACATTATGAAGAACCGACCCGTGGTCAAAAGTTGGTAAATGGACAAAGGTAATAGTACTAGGCGCATTTTCAAAAATAAGTTTTTCAACTGACGTTATTCCACCTCGAACAGTTAGGCTTGCACCCATCATGGCAACCCGAATAATTCCCTTAGATCGCATGCTTCCTCAAATACTAAATAAAATGATAATCAGAGGCGCTTTTATAATGGTATTCCCATAAAATCCGTCAAATGGTTTACAATAGCCTGTTCCATTTCGTTGCCTTTAAATGCGCGCTCCCATCGCAGTCTGGCTTGCCTGCCCATTTCAGTGCAAACCGATTGATCGTTCAAAATTAAAGAAAGCGCTAACATTAAAGAATCGAGATTGCCTGCTTGGTATTTAAGGCCGTTCGTTCCATTTTCAAAATATTGACTTACAACATCAAAATCAGTGTAAACTGCCGGTTTCCCGAATTCCATTGCCGCAAGAGCCGCCATTTGTCCGGATGCCCCAACATTATTTTTCAATGGAATCACGACAGCTTTGCTCCGTGCCAAAAGAGTATGAAAGTTTTTAGGTGTAATGTCTTTAAAAATCTTAACATTGGCCGGTATGGGCTCCGGCATAACATTGCGTTTTGAGCAAACAATGATAAAACGCGTTTGTGGAAGTTTCCGCGCGCAATGAATCAACACATCATAATCGCGGTTTGAATGACCGCCCGAGAAGATATAATCGCCATTCTCGATCTGTAAAGGGTCTACTTCGAAACCGGGTTCGCCGCACCAGGGGGTAAAACGAACATCGGCTTTGGGACTGAGGTTCTTGAAGTAATCCCGCTCAGAACTGGAAAATGCCATTATCCCCACTTCCTGGTCTAATAAAAACTTTAGAATTTTTCGTATTGCCGCGGCATTACCAAGACTATGCAGGAAAAAATGGAACAAGTATATACGTTTTTGAATTCCCCAAACCCTGAGCCATTTTCCAAACATTAATACCGAGAAAGGGCAATTTTCACAGATAATCAAGCAATCCTTTTTATATATGGTCGGACTTAAAAGCAACCTGAGAAAATTAACAGATTCTTCCAGAATAAAAATCCCCTTGCTATTAAATCGAAATTTATTTCCAAATGTGCGAACCTTCCAGAGTATAGCGGTCCAGGGAGGTTGGAGCCGGACGCTCAGCACTTTAAATGATAAGGAATAAGCGGAAACAACAAAAATTTTCATTTTGTTTTTAATTTAAACGAAAAATTAGTCGATAGTAATTGTTGAGTTTAACAAAATCAGTTTTGAATATTTGGGTTTGATTTAGATTTTGTTATGATTTTGTGAGGAAAGAGACATTTGATGATCCTGGGTGGGCCGCGCCGGAAGCCGCCCTTTTAATTCCGGCTGAATAACAGCGGCAGCGCCACCAACCAGCGTCAGTTACTATTTCATGCGCGCATCATCCTTTATGTTTTCTTCTGCTTTATCGCTTTATCAAAATTTTCGCCCCCTCACAGAATGTACTATCGACATCTTGTGCCGATAATTTTTCATAAGCTTCTTTGCAAGGTTGTTCATCTTTTCGGCATTAGAGCATCTCCGCTTTTTTGGATTCCTACCTGCCGCTGGCCACCTGCCCGCCTGTTGAGGTTGTGCCACCTTTTCCATAGAGCGTCTTCGCAAATGCGAAGGAACCATTTTAGTGCTCTCGATTTAATTTACCATGTAAGAGCTCCATTCGTTAAGGGCCCCGAAAAAAGGAAATCCCGCGCACGAATCTGTCTGACAATTCTTAAATGCCTGATTAATGCATGCATCATTTGCTTCATTTATAGTTCCCGAGTAACGGCCAAATATGTCGGGATCTTTTGAAAATATTGGATAGCCTTGAATTGGTTCCTGAAGCGTGGGCATATTTAGGCAAGGGGCGGGGAGTTGCGCCGCCGGCGCGGTCGGTGGTGCGACAATTGTTTTTGCCGGACTATCGCAAACTTTGTTCTCTATCGGACCCAAGAAATCCTTGTTTTCGTTTTTCTCCCACATCGCATAATAATCATTTTCGGAATCGGATTCATAGAATTCTCGAAGACTGGGGCTTCTTCCAATAGTGACTTTACGTAATGCTACATCCTTTAGGATATCCCTGATCCGCTCTTTGCACAACTCATAGACCCAAAAGCCTGGATTCTCTTTAAGTTTAAGGTCGCAATACGCAGATATTTCGAATAGAATCGGGGCTAATTCTGTATCAAAATCCTTGCATAACAGCTCTTCAAGAAGATCAGATCCATGATCGTAGCTTCTCATTCTAGTAATAATCTCGTTCCCAAATATTTTCGAAGCATGTTCCAATGCAACGCCAAGAATTTCACAAATTAAATGAACGTGCGTAATACGTGTGTGCCGCGATGAGTATGGATTTGTCCCTTTAAGAATAGGATTTTTATCTCTCATTCTGTCATAAATGGCGTAAATTCCAGGTCGATCAAGGCGCCACACAGCTTCCCCTTTACTCCTTCCATCCATTTCAGGATGCATTCTGGGAAAAAGCGCTTCTTCATCCGGATAACCAGGTTTCGCGGAAACATGCTTATGCAGTTCGGTTAAATATTCTTTTATTATAGGTATCTCATCAGGGAAAAGGCGGTGGTGTCTGATTTTTCCGCCTTTGCCAATTATCTTGATTATCCACAAACGAGTGTCGATAAAGTTTCTGTTGCATTTATGCAGTTCCAATTCGGGCCGGTCTCCGTGGCGGCGTAAAATTCCGTAAATCACTTTGTTCCTTAGATTAATGAAGTAATTCTTAGACCAATCACTATTGTCAAGCACATCCCTTTGCTGAGGAGTTAATACGGCTTTGTCCTTTTCTGGTACGGCTTCTTGGACAAATCGATCAAAAACTCCCGTCTCCGTTTTTATATATCCCTCATGCTCCATAAACATTAAAAATATTCTTACAGCCCTTTTTCGTGCATTCTTAGTCACAACTTCTAAGGTTGTTGAATCCAAGGCTATTTGAAAATTGTCACAAATCTTAGATGTTAATTTAGTACGTTTGGGCAAAACGATTATATCTAAGAATGGATAAATCGGAAAGAGGCCTCCCTTAGTTAAAAGTATGTCTTCGTACGAATCACAGGTATCCTCGGAATATTTCTTTACTATGTGTCGTCCCCTGTAATTCTTGTTGAGTTCCCTAAATAACATGGGATCGTCGTGAAGTGCGACAACAAAGTCTGCTATGCGATTATCGAGAAATCTACTCATTTAATTTTCTTTTCTGGCGTTATCAGGTTTAGGTATTCAAAAATAGATTTAAACTTTGAATACGATTTTATTGCAGGTTTTACAACAGATTGTTATTATAGGGAGTTATGAGGGGGAAGGAGTTTATTTTAAGTATAAGAAGATTATTATATCTCCTAATACTCTCCTTCAAACATTGGTAAACTATTGAAAGTTTTTTGCTTAATATTGAACAACCCATGCTACCTCTTCCTGCATTTCCTCCATCCCCGACCGCACAAACCTCTTTTCTTTTGGGGGTCTGATTATAATACTGAGCACTATCCCAATATTAAAACTCTTTTTTAAGAATATGCATTTTTTCCGGCGCGATTCGGATGATGGATGGAATAATCGGGTTCTTGCCGCATTTTTGGGGATTTTTCAATAAAAATCAGGGATATATGATGATTTGCACCCGACCTTTCCCGATTATTTTCTTCATGCGTAGAGATTCACTGGAGTGGTGAATAAAAAAAATGAATAAAAATCAAAAAGACCCATGTAATATATGTATAATATTAAAAAGCGGGAGGGTATCTAAGATAAATTTTAAACAGGAGGTGATATGGAATTCTCAGACAAAAAAATTGAGCAGGCTAAGATACTGTTTTCTAATGCTGTGAAAATTCTTCAAGAAATAAAATCAAAGAATGATGAATATCTTAGATGTTTATCTGAGGCAAAGACGATCTTCGATAATTCTCAGGAAAAAGTATTGCCAATGGAAGCCATCTCAGATATTCCTATTATTCCGATTAATAATAAATCTAAGATAAAAGCATCAAATCTAAGATCGCAAATCAAAGAGCCAATTAAGATTCTTGATAAGAATAAACCTAAGAAAGAAAATCCAATTAAAAGAAAGGAGTCTGTAAATGAATGGGCTGATAAAATAATTCCAATGTTTAAAGAAAGAGCCCAGGTATTTACAAAAGAAATTGTTGCTAAGTTTCTTAATGTTCCTGATAAAGATAAAAAAACAGTACGAAATCGCATAGATCAGGCGATTCGATATCTGCACCATGTTAAAAAACTTATTAGGAAAGTTCCTGGAACGGGTAAAAATGGCCCATGGGAATTAATGCCAAAATAACTGCAATTTCAGTGACCTGGTAATTTAAAGGTAGGCAGGGAAATGAAAACTTAAATAGGTTCGTGGAAAATCGCTCCCCGAATAGTGATATTTGGCTTCAGTTGTTCAAGTTTCATTAAGCACTATTTTTTGATATGTTTAAGATATTGTATAATCGCAATAATTACAGCCTGCGATATCGTCTCTATATTATGATTCCCACAGAAATCAAGCAAGGCAGCCCTTAATTTTGGGTGTATCCGAATTTCAAGCCTCTCGTCTTTTTTATCCTCTGTCAATTTATATATTTTAGGTTTGGGGTGTTGGGACATTCCAAACCAGATATAACTCTTAATCGCGTGAGTCACGGCCTCGGAAATTGACTCCAAACGTCTGGCGCAAACGGTTTCCAAAGAATTTTTTAAATCAGCGCTTATCCGGATCTGAATTCGTCCGGATTTTCCCGTTAAGCTCTTATTTGTTTTCCTCAGCATCGCTATTGTCTTTGTAACTCTTTGATTTTTAATGAAGTTGTCCTTTACAACCCCTTAATATAAATAGATCCGTTTTACATTCCAAGTGTACGACTTTTTTTCGTACAATCCTTCCAATAATTCCTAAAAATAAAAAATTATATATAATGTCAGTAATTTGTACGCACAACCTTGTATAATATGATATGCGGATAAAATATCAAATCAACCATGGAAAGGAGGAAATAAAAAAGGGCCGGCCCCGGACGGGAGGGAAATCCCGCCATCTAATTAAAACCAAACTTATTCAATTTTTTCAGGAGGTAGTGTATGAATACAAAAATTACTCTTGGTAATGCTAAAGAAGTTACATGCTCGAAACGTTGTTGGAATTGCGGTCTCAGGAGGACATCAAAGTGCTACAAAACTGCAACCGAACTAAGGCCTATTAAAAATCCGCTTCGTCATTTTCAGCACAGGTGGCAACGCCGAGGCGCTAACTTAATGGCCAGAAAATTGGTATTCGCTTATAATCATAAAATCAGTCAATAGCTATTCCTAATATATATGAGAGATTTTGCAAATCAACTTTAACAAGGGAGGTTTTATGGATATTCATAACAACATATTGATATTGATAATAGGAATTTTACTCGGAATAAGCGTGACATGGTTTTTTCACCGAAGAGCCGCGTTTATTTTGCGGGAACAAATCAACAACCGCGATAGGGAAATAACTGAATTAAGCATGCTAGAGGCCGAAATGGAGAACAAGGTGAGGGATCAACAAAAAGGTTTTGAGGAAAAAATGGTTCTGGTAAATGAAAATAAAGAACTATTGAAAGTTGAATTTAAAAACCTGGCCAATCAGATAATGGAAGAAAAATCCAAATCCTTTACTCTCCAGAATAAGGAGTCCATTGGTATTATTCTTAATCCGCTTCGGGAACAGCTTGGCGAGTTTAAACGAAAGGTGGAAGATGTTTATGTTAAAGAATCAGAAGGCAGGGCAGCGTTAGTCAATGAAATAGCAAATTTAAAAAGCCTTAACATGCAAATCAGTGATGATGCCGTTAACCTGACAAAGGCGTTAAAAGGAGACGCCAAAACGCAAGGAGATTGGGGTCAAGTCGTTCTGGAGCGCGTTTTCGAGTTGTCTGGGCTTGAACGGGGTCGGGAATATGAAATTCAAGTGCATACGCACGATTCGGAGGGGAACCGGTTCTTTCCGGATGCTATAGTGAGGCTGCCCGCAAGCAGAGACGTAATTGTCGATTCGAAAGTTTCACTCGTTGCTTATGAGCAATACTGTTCCGCGGAAAGTGATGCGGAAAGGGCTATAGCGTTAAAAAATCATGTATTATCCATCCGTAAACACATAAGCGAGCTGGCTGAAAAGGCCTATAATAAATTGGAGGAAGTTGCGTCTCCGGATTACGTTCTGTTGTTTATGCCAATCGAATCCGCCTACGTAATCGCGATCAAACATGAGCCTTCGTTATTTGAAGAAGCTTTTAATAAAAACATCGTTATTGTGTGTCCGACGACGCTCCTGTCAACTTTGAAAACCATTGAATATACCTGGCGGATTGAAAAACAACAGCAAAACTCAAAAACGATCGCTCAAAAAGCCGGCGATTTGCTTGATAAATTTTGTTCATTTTTAAGCACTTTCGTAGAGATGGGGGAAAGCATAAAAAAGGCCCAGGAAAAGCATGATCAGGCATTAAAATATCTATCCTACGGTAAAGGGAATCTAATAAAAAAAGCCGAGGAATTAAAGGCCTTGGGCGTCAGTGGCAAAAAGGAAATTCCACAGAAATTGTTAGACCAAGGCGATTTCAATGAACACGAACTACCGGCTTTTGACAAAGGTAATGAAGATATTAGCGGAAGCGTAAAATGAAGGACCGAAGAAAAAATATTATCATGGATTCGCGAGAAAATCATTAAAAAAAGGAGGCACTATGGGAACTGCGTTCGATGAAGTAGCGAGAATTCAAAGAAAAAAACGAGACGAGGCTGATTCGTATAGGTTTTTCATAAATGCCGGCTTTGTCCCGGATATTGAAGAAAGAAAAAAGCTCTACCTTTGGTTTAGCGATGACTGGGAGATAAAGGACCCGGAAGGTTATACGCGAATCAGGCTTTTACGAAAATTGCCGGACCATGCCCTTTGGGAAATAATTGACATGGACAAGCTGCATAAGCAACCAGATCGCTTGCAATTCTATATAAAAAATAGAATTTGCATCGATTCTGAACAATAACTTAACAAGGAGGTTCTTATGGATTACGATCATGATATTCAACGACTATTGTCATCTATCGAGACAGGCAGGCACACTATCGAGTTTGCTTCGCTCAAATTTTTGGAATCGCTCCCCGGTTATAATTACCGGTATCACCAGCCGCTTACCGTTCGATCGTATGAGCGATGCCTGCTTCGAGATCCTCATAACTTTAATGATTACATGAAGCGTGAGAGTCTTGACCATATTGAGCTTGTCACCAGAGATAAACTCGAATTTTTTAAAGCTTACGTATTGAATGACCTTGATCCGGTAACCGCGATGAAATTCGTGACGTCGGTCCGACAGCTTTTTAAATACGTCACTAAACTGGAATGGATACCGCTTAATATCGCCGCGGACTATGAGCTCCCAAAACCGCCAAAAAGGCCTGACATAGAGGTTATCAATCCGGAAGTTTGTGAGTTACTCTTCGCGAATGAATGGGGAAACAACATGTTCACCCGTAAACGAAACACGCTTATTCTCTGTTTCTTTTTACGGCGAGGAATGCACCCCAAGGAACTTCCGACCATCATGCTTGAACATATAGCACCCTATCGCGATCTTACGGTAATAACCGTTTGTGGGAAACGGAACCGATGGCGTGACGTAATGCTCGATCCGGTCACCGACAAGGCCCTTAAGGAATATGCTATTGAGCGGGGAAAATATCTTTCCTGGAGAGGCGTCGTTGACGAACACCTTATTCTTGCGTCAAATCCAAGGCTTGATGACGGCTCCTATGCAATGACGACGGCGGGTGTTTCCGCCGTTATAAAGAGAATTACGCTGGAATTGCAACGTCAGGGCTGCCTGGCTTCGTTAAAGAACGTGACGCCGAACATCATGCGCCATACCGCGGAGTCGAACGATTGGGAAAGGGCGGAACATTTACCGGTCCATCATCCTGAATTATCAATCCC
>Ga0182011_10000041_pt1 | contig 93828 bp, 84 predicted proteins | sample 711E1DmetaG_FD_120481 | JGI IMG/M metagenome (GOLD analysis project Ga0182011, IMG submission 120481) | Permafrost microbial communities from Stordalen Mire, Sweden - 711E1D metaG | ecosystem: Environmental > Terrestrial > Soil > Wetlands > Permafrost | place: Sweden: Stordalen | collected...
AGAGTGAACGGACCGACGGTGAATGAGTTGTCACGCCAGTGGCATTGCTCAGTAGCCATGTCCGGATGGGATAAGCACTGAAAGCATCTAAGTGCGAAACCCGCCCAAAGATGAGGTTTCCCTTCTGCTTCGGCAGAATAAGACCCCAAGGAGATGACTTGGTTGATAGGCCGTAGATAGAAGCATAGTAATATGTTTAGTCGAGCGGTACTAATAGGTCGATAGGCTTAATCTTAATTTTTGTTGATCCATCGATAATATCATCTCGAAGATGAAGGTCATCATTAGAATTGCGAAACAGAGTTTAGTTTTATGCATTTTTTCCCAATTGAGTTTTTCTGGTATCTATGTCGAGGGTGTTACACCTCTTCCCATTCCGAACAGAGAAGTTAAGCCCCCCGGAGCCGATGGTACTATGTGGGTAACTGCATGGGAGAGTAGGTCGATGCCAGATTTATTTTAGAACCCGTTTTGACGATAAGTTGAAACGGGTTTTTTATTTACATAATCCTCTATGGTAACAGTCCCGCTCAAGGCAGCGGGATCTCGTTTGTTCACTTCGTTCACAAACTCGACATATAGGAGAGTCCCGACTGCGTCGGGATAAATAGGTCGATGCCAGATTTTATTTTGAAAACCCCAAGTGACGAAAATTGCTTGGGGTTTTCTTGTGTATTGCAATCAATAGATTATAAGATCGACATTGTTCCCTAAGAGTCTCGGTCGTATGGGATTATATGGAAGACCGTATAGCTGCATCATCCGTTTCAGATCGTCTTCAAGAGTCGGCTGTTCTATAAGATAAAGTCTTAAAGTCTTTTTAAGATTATTGTTGGTCTTTACTTCATTTGCTAATTGAAGACGAATGTATTCCTTCAGAACGGCATCTCGCAGTTCTGGATGTTTTTCCAATACCTGAGTTATAATAGATGTTGATCCTATGAAGTTAATATTCCCAGGAACAGAATTTCTGAGTGGGAAGAACATAGATGACGAAGGTTGTGGCGCTTTTCGGAAAGGGCGTGTTCCAATATCGGTTCTAGGCGTATCCTGTTTTGGATTAGCTGATGAATGGGACGTTTGTGCAAGGCTTTTTTCTGTTCCGATCAATATAAAATAAATGAGCGTGATTTGGTAGATGCGTGCACGTTGAAAAACAGAATGAATTGAATTCATTGCACATGGCTTATTGGATGTAATCGCTATTTCCTTGCTTGAGACGCGAAACAACGGGTCTATGTTCCAAAGCGTAACCGGTAAGTAAAAACTCACCTTTCTTGCTCCCAGTGACTTCTTTCCGTGCCTTATTATATATGACAAAGAAAAATCTCAAAGGTCTTAACCTTATCGAGCTTCAAGCGTTTGTAGAAGAACTTGGTGAAAAGAAATATCGCGCAGTTTCCAAGGGAAAGTCTCAAGGATAGATATCGTAATAACAGAATCGAAATCAGATTTATCCTATCCCCAGGTAATTTATTTACCTCGGCGTTTTAAAACCGCGTTATGGTTTTTCAATTCTTTTTGCATCTTTTCGAGTGATATAAGTACTTACGCACTTCAAAAAAAAGTTTGTGCGCTCTATCATTTTGAACTTAATATAAATTATTCTATACTATACACGAATACGAGTCAACCACTACACGACATGAGGTCATATGATGACACGATCATTTCGAGTTTGCAGCATCGTTCTGTTGCTTATTCTCTCTGCAAGACTTTCTTTAGCACAATCTCCCAATGGAAGTCTTTCTCTCAATGAAAGCCTTTCGAAACTTTCTCAATCAGCAGCAACGAATTATCTTCAGCCGGGATTTGATCCGTTTGGTATCTCCATGAATGGCGGATGGCTCGGCAAAGCGCCCAAACCGGTCATGATGAATTTCGATCTTGAGTTTGGCATAGTTGCTATGGGGACGTTTACGAAGTCAACTCCCAGCAGCTTTGATATGAGCAGTACCTATCGGTTTTCAAAAGAACAAGCCGGTGTCATTGCCGATCAAGCAGGCATCACGGCAAACACGGACATCACGCTCAGGAACGAAGTCATCGATGCAGTCACGGCAAAAGACTTTCCGGTCGTACTCTATGGACCGACAATTACCGGAAGCAAAGACCGCAATGTAAAAATCGTCTTTTCTCCGAACGGCACGGAAAATCTTCAGATCAATGATCCAAGATTTCCATTTCCTGTCAGCGTCAACATTCCTTCTAAAACTGTTGTTCTGGACGGTGTAACAGGAATCATGGATGGATATCCGCTTTTTCCTTCAGCGGCACCGCAATTGAAAATCGGAACTCTCTTTGGAACACAAGCCATTTTAAGGTTTGTTCCTTCCATCAAAATTTCGAACGATCTGGGAAATTTTTCTTTTACAGGATTTGGCATCCAGCATAATCCGAATGTATGGCTCGGATATGATCTGCCGGTCGATATCTCGCTTGGATTTTTGATACAGAAAGTAAAAGTAGGAGATATTGTTGAAATCAAAGCTGCCTCCTACGGAATCAATGTTTCGAAGACCATCGGGGTTGGATTATTCAGCGTTACACCCTATGTCGGCGCGTTGTTGGAAAGTTCTTCGATTAATGTGAATTACAACCAAATCGTTGAAGCGGTTACCGGTCCAGAAAACGTCAACATTAATTTTAGCCTTGATGGGGCTAACAAGAGCCGATTAACAGCCGGCGCTCGCTTTCACATCGCTGTTGTCGATCTGACAGTCGATTACAATATCGGTAAAATGAATTCTGTAACTAGCGGATTATTTTTCAGCATTTAATTATACAACACTACGAGGACAACCATGAAACAGAAATCGATGATTTATCTTTTCCTTTTGATCTCCATGATTGCAGCTTTTTTTATTTTCACGGGGGGCATTACGAGCACCAGTACGAATTATGTTTCTCCAAGCCTTACCAATTTTAGTCTTTTGTCCGCCTCTCCGGTCATATATGCTAAACTCCCGTTTAGTATCCAGGCAGAGAATAAATCCTACAACCATAAAGATTGCGATGATGAATATTCTTCTGCGCGCGATCTGGTCGGTTCTCTGGTGATTAAACAGGGAGCCACGGTCATTGGGACATCAAGCTTTATCTTTATCAGTCAATCCGGTAGCGATAAAGGCGGATATACAGGCACATTTGTCGATACCGTTGTCATCAATAATGCCGGTACGTATACAGCGACGGCAACATTTTATGATTCCAATGATCCGAATAAAGTACCATCGACAATGAACTTATCCTTTTCCGTCGGTTTTGGATCGGAAACCCCGTTATCTGCCGGAACATACCGCTTGAGCTCTTTTACAGCAGCGTGCGTTTCCAGTACGTTGCCGCCGTTTACTTTTACGAATACATCGGCATCGAATAATCTTATCATTAATTCTGACGGGCTCACGGCATCACTGAATATTAATATGCATATAGGTTCTTCCGTTATCACTCAATATCCTTGCCTGCAGGATTCCAGTTACAACTTCAGCGCGGCGGGTAATTATTCTGTTGTAAGTACCGGAAGCAGTAAATTTTTCAACATTGAATATCAACCCAGCGCATTTGTGAACTTCGACTATACTTTCGATGGGACGAATCTTAGTCTGAATTATTCAAAAGATAGATCGGCGTATATTATGAGTTTTGTCAAGCAGTAACGAAGACAGTACGTTTATTACATAAAACGGCTGAACAAGTTTCTCGTTCAGCCGTTTTTATTTGTACTCGGCGGAGAGTACTTCTTCCATGCATAATGCAGCAACCAAGCTCCGGCGCAAAAAACTACCCCAGAGATATATTGCGACGGACTAAGATTTAACATTCCGAAGGTATAGGCATCCTCACGGTAGAATTCTATGATGAATCGCAGCAAACCGTAAAATAATAAATATGCTGCATAGACTGTTCCCGGTACTACAAACCGTTTCCTGAAAATCCAGAACACAATAAATCCGATGGCCAGCGGAATACTTTCATAGAGCTGCGTAGGATGCACCGGGCATGAAAGTCCCGGGAATGTCATCCCCAACCATGAATTCGTCGGAATTCCATAACAGCAGCCGGAAAGAAAACAGCCCATCCTGCCTATAGCGTGAGCGAGTAAAAGTATAACACCGCATATATCAAGCGGACGCAGAATATCAATATGGTGGACGAGGAGGTAGGCAATGAGTCCGACCAGCCCGCCAAATTCCGCACCGTAATACATCCAGCCGCTGCCACGCGTTAAAATTTCAACAGGATGCTGAAGAAAGAATTCCCACTTATAAAAAATAATTTCAAATACTTTGGCTCCGATGATACCGCCCAGCACTGCCCAAAATGCAGCGGGCGGGAAATGACTGAGAGGGATATTGTACCGTTTGCACTCAAAATAGGCTGTGACAACCGCGATAATAATCGCAAAGGTCACGAAGAGAGAATACGTCGGAATAAAAATCGAGCCTGTGACATAGATTCGGGGATACATAGATTATTTTCCAGATTCCAGTGATACAAGGGAAGAGTTCTTTTCACATTCTCTTTGAATGAGCGAATGGATTTCAGAAGCAAGCGAGGCAGGCGTATATCCATCCGGATGAATCACGTGTAAAAAGCGAATAGACACTTGTGCCTTATACTTGGGGATAAGTTTGCCTTTTGGCAAAGCATTGAATGTTCCTTGAATGACGACTGGCACAACAGGTATACCGAGCGCGCAACTCAGGAGTGCAAATGACTTTTTAAACTCTGTAAGCATACCGTCAGGCGAGCGAGTTCCTTCAGGGAAGATGAGCACGTTCTTGTTTTGTTTCAGACAGCGGGCAAGCTTTTTTAAAGCTAATGCAAGTGTTTCAGTCGGATGGACAAGAACAACATTATGCCGGTCTACCAGCCATTGTTTCCATCCGTTCCTGTAATGAAATTCTTTTGCCAGATAGAATGTAGTGCGGAATTGTCTGTTGGTCAGGAATGAAGTGACCAGGAATTGATCCAGCGAACTTTGGTGATTACATATAAAGAGAACGGGATTGGAAGGAATATTTTCTTTTCCTTCGATATGCACGCGAAACAGAAGACGATATGCTATCCGCATCATTATCTGCCAGAGATGTATTGTCCACCATGTTTTCGGTACTGTCACGTTTTCCGTATCATCAAACATATTTTGCCAGAGGTGTCTATCCGATTGCATGGAATCAAGATACTGTTGGATATAGATTGAAAGAGCGCCAACCGTTTGCTGCCGCAGTACTTCTTTCGCGGTGAGAATGATGCCATACTCTGATTCGATATAAGTGAGGAAAAGCACCAGATCGAGCGAATCCATGCCGAGATCGAGTACGAGATTGTCGTCCAGTGTGGCGTTGATTTTTTTTTCCTTTTGAATATACCGAAGCAGAGGAGATGTTATACGGGGAGTGTGTTTTGCCCGGTGCGCGTCGGTTGTATGTTGTTCTGCGAACGATGATAACGTATACCTTTTGAGTTTTCCTAGCGACGTTCTTGGCAAAGGAACGTTAGTAACTGTCAGGGAATAAATCTTTTTAAAAGAAGGAACGCTCCTGTTATACAGATCAATCACATTCCATTTTATCACCACGTAGCGCGATTCATCCTCCATACCTGATTCAGTCGCCGGAACAATAAGTGCCGCAAGCTTGCCGTTTCGTTCAAAGACACCCGCCTCTTTGACGAATTGAGAATAAGTACAAAGAGATGCTTCAACGATTTCCGGATTGATATTCTTCCCGTTCGCCAGAACGATGAGTTCTTTCTTGCGCCCGGTAAAATAAAGGAACCCTTCTTTATCTATGTAACCTGTATCACCGGTGTACAGCCAGCCATCCCGAAAAACGGACCGTGTTTCTTCCGGTTTATTATAGTATCCTTGCATGACATTATCGCCCTGCACAACGATTTCTTTATCTCTGATTTGCACTTTCGTTGTTGGAATGAGAGTTCCGACGGATCCTTGCTTTATCTTGCCGGGCTTATTAAATGAAATCATCGGCGATGTCTCTGTAAGACCGTATCCGGTGTATATTGGAAATCCAAGCGCATGGAAATCTTTTTGAACAGTATTGTCAAGTGCAGCACCGCCGCATATGAGATATTTGATCCTGCCGCCGAATTGAGCATGCACGCGGTGAAAGAGAAGCCGGGAAAACCAAACAGAGCCTATTGTTTGCGAGACACGAAAAAGCGCCTTCGCAGCGATACTATCATCAATCTTTTCAAGAATGCTTTTATGGATACGCTCATATAATGCCGGTACTCCAACCATAGCGGTCACCCGGGCATGTTGGAGAACAGCAAGCACCGCAGTGGGTTCGAGCGAAGGGGAAAAAACTGTGCAGATTCCGACATACATCGGAGCGATTACCGTCCATAACAGCGGAAAGATGTGAAACAACGGAAGAAGCAATAAAATCGAATCCCTGGGAGCGGCAAACTCCATGATGGGCTGAATGTTCGACATTAAATTCCTGAATGAAAGCACAGCTCCCTTGGGATTTCCAGTGGTACCGGACGTATAAACAATAAGAGCTGGGTCATCGATGTTGTTCCAAGTGACCGAATCAAGAGGCGTAAGTTTTTTCTCCCCATGCAGCTTTTCAAATACCAGAATAACGGGCCTATCGGTAACGCTTTCTAATATTTTGCAGACTGTTGACTCATATTCCTGCGACAAAAATAAAATATCCGGTCTGGAATCTTCTAATATAAATTTGATCTCGTTGTCTGAAGAAGTAAAATCAAAGAGGATGGGTATTCCGCCGCAATGCCATATTGCGTACAGTGAATAAATCCATTCCGGCCTGTTCTCGGAAATAATCGCAGCTTTAAAGGGTTTCGTAACAGGAAGAATGTCTGTATATCGAGTAATGTTTTCAAGAACCGATTGGAATGAAAACTTCTCCTTTTTCCATAGTATTGCCGGAGAATCAGATTTTTTTATGAGCAAACTGCATCCTGTCTATCCATGGTAACAAATCCAACCGGGAAATTTTATCGCACGCTATCAACACAATTCTTAAAACGAAGAAAATATTTGTGACGTAAGGTAGCCGATTTTCAAATTATATCCAAGTTTAGAATTCTTGCGTTTCGCTGTTTTTTTTACCGCCCTTTGCAATGAATGACGCTCTTTGGTTCGATAGGGATTCATTTGAGAAACGCCGTGGACTTTCGTTGCACGTAGTTCTGTTTTTAGAATTTTCTCATTCCTTGTTCTACGCAACATCTTTCCGTACCTTATAAGTACCATGACAAAGAAAAATATCAAAGGTCTTAATCTTGCCGAGCTTCAAGCGTTTGTCGAGGAACTTGGTGAAAAGAAATACCGTGCCGCACAACTGTACGGCTGGCTTTATGCCAAAGCAGCTCAAAGTTTCGATGAAATGACCGATATCTCAAAAGATTTTCGTACAATTCTTTCTCAAATCTCATGTATCTCAAATCTTCAATTGGTGACCCAAAGTGTTTCTACGGACGGCACAATAAAATATCTCTTTACGCTCAACGATGATTTAGCGATCGAAAGTGTTTTAATTCCCTCTACAAAAAAATCGTCCGAGGAAGAGAAACGGCTCACCCTTTGTGTTTCGACCCAAGTCGGCTGTCCGCTCGACTGCAAGTTCTGTGCGACCGGTACGATCGGTTTCACGCGCAATCTATCGGCTGGCGAGATTGTTGATCAAGTGATTCAAGTTCAGAGAAACAGTCGGAAAAGAATTACGAATCTCGTCTATATGGGCATGGGCGAACCGATGCTCAATTATGAGAACGTGATGAAATCGATTGAGATCATCAATGATGATCATGGATTAAATATCGGGGCGCGGCACATAACAATTTCCACTGCCGGATATGTCGATAAGATCCGTCAATTATCGGACGAAGAACGCCCTGTAAAACTGGCGATATCGCTTCATTCACTGGACAATGAAAAGCGAACAAAGCTGATGCCGATCACGAAAAAGTATTCCGTGAACGAATTACTTGATGCAGTAGAATATTATTATCATAAAACACGAAGACGCCCTACATTCGAATATATACTCTTTGATGGATTCAACGACACGGCTGCAGATATCAAAGCATTCGTGAAACTCAGCAGGCGGTTATTATGCAAGGTAAATCTTATTCCGTTTCATTCCATTGCATTCGCACATCCGACCGGGATCGGGTCATCGCTCAAACCGACTCCTGCCCCGCGCATTGAAGCATTCGCCGAAGCACTGCGCAAAGCAGATATCACGGTGATGGTACGCGGAAGTTCTGGACAGGATATTAACGCTGCGTGCGGACAACTTGCCGTTATTGAATCAAAGTCCAAGCATACAATCACGGAAGGTAGATCTCGATGAAGCGATGTACTATTCTTTCATTATTTGCCGTCCCTATATTTTGAATTTAATTCACATATCATCAACTAAAAAGAACAACGAACGAACTCATGAAAATAATCCTTTTTGGACCTCCGGGCGTGGGCAAAGGCACCCAAGCCAAATTACTTGTCGAAGAATTTCACTCGGCACATATTTCTACCGGTGATTTGCTGCGCGAAGCAGTGAAGAACAAAACTGCTCTTGGATTGAAGGCAAAATCTTTCATGGATGCCGGCAATCTTGTTCCCGACGATGTCGTGATTGGATTGATTGAAGAAGTTCTGAGGTCGGATGAAGCACGGGAGAATTTTATCCTCGATGGTTTTCCCCGGACGCTTCCTCAAGCACGTGCTCTTGACGCGCTCTTTGAAAAAATCGGAATTAAACTTGATTCTGTTATCAGCCTTGAAGTGAATAACGAAGAAATAATAAATCGTCTCGACCAGCGGCGCCTTTGCCGCGGCTGCGGCCGCATTTACACCATTGCTCGCATAGGCGCTGACCTCAAAAAGTGCCCGTCGTGCGGCGGAGAACTCTATCAGCGGGATGACGATAAACCGGAACCTGTCCGCAGGCGTCTTGATGTCTATCAACAACAGACGAAACCGCTCATCGAATATTATCGAGAAACCGACCGGCTTGTTCCTGTTAACGGTATGGATGAAATCGGCTACGTACACAAGCTTATTCTCGATGCACTTTATAAAAATAGAACAAGATGAGACCATATCAGCCCAAACCTTTGCCGGGTGCGCCGCCGTATATCGTTGCACATCGGGGTATTTCGGCAAAGGCGCCGGAGAACACGATTGCCTCTTTTGAACAAGCAGCCAGTGTACCCGGCATCGATATGATTGAATTAGATGTTCGCTTGACAAAGGATGAAGAAGTTATCGTTCTGCATGATCGGACACTTCAAAGGACGTCCACAGGCAACGGTCCCGCACGCAACTACTCACTGGAAGAGATTCGACGGCTTGATGCCGGTTCGTGGTTCCATCCGATGTTTGCTGAACAGCGAATTCCAACACTGGCAGAAGTATTTCACCGGGTAGGCAGCAGGGTTTGGGTCGATGTAGAAATGAAATCGGATTTGCTGCATCGGGAGCCCCCCGGATTGTTGGAAGAAAAAGTGATTGATGTGGTTCGTACATGCGGTATGGATGAGAGGGTGATGTTTTCTTCATTCAATCATCAACTTTTATCAAATATTAAAAAAATAAAATCATCGGCAATAACGGGCGTTCTCTTTGATTTTTTGCATGACTTCGGCCGTTCACCTTCGAAGCTGGCTGAGCGTGTCGGGGCCAAAGTGTTTAAATGTGCTACGCGTGAATTAACCCGTCGCATGGTCCATGATGCTCATACCCATGACATTGCGGTTTATGTCTATACACTCAATTCAGTTCAGGGCGTGCAGCGCATGATAACATACGGCGTCGATGGTATACTTTCCAACAATGCGGATGATATTGTCAGCGTGATGAAGAATTACAATAGTAAGTCTTGATTCTTTTTGTTGTAGCATAAGCAGGAGTTTGTTATATTCTTTTCGTATTCACATTGATTCGGCAATAACATTTATTACGATACGGAAATTTTGACCATAGTGAAGCGCATATCACTTCTTCTTTTTCTCACATTCTTTCTTGAGTTTGGCTGTAATTACGGCAAGCATCCGACGATCGATCCTGCGGAGATGTATGAAAAATCGGTTGCGCTTATAAGCGAGCAATCATTTAAACAAGCGAAACCAATTTTAGAGGAAGCCATTCGCGGGTTTCGTGATCTCAAGAAGAATGACCAACTTTCAAAAGCACTGACGCTCCTTGTCGAAACTGATTTGAATTTGGGGGAATTCCGTGGGGCACTTGCTGCATCGGAACAAGCCGCTGAGTCTATGCACAAGGAAGGCGATGTGTACGGAGAAGTGAGACTAGCACTTCTCGTTGGCGACATTTATGCGGCAATGCATATGAACGATAAAGCCGTTGCCCATTACCGTACCGCCTCTGCGTCTGCTACTGCGTTTGATGACAAAACCGCAAAGGCCGAGTCAGAATTAAAACTTGCTTCGATCTTGAAAACAAGCAATGATCTGGATGATGCGCTGGATGTCTACAAAAGTGTTCTTACGCTTTCGCAGGAAGGTGGTGATCGTCAGTTTCTTGTCGCAGCACTGGGAGGTATTGGGAGTATTTACCGACTTCAGCAACGAAATGACGAAGCTGCAAACTCACTTTCCCAAGCAGTCGCATCGATCAATCAATCAAGCAATCCATTGCTTATTGCTCAGGTACATGCAGAATTTGGTCTTCTTCATATAGCCCAAAACAGTAAAAATGCTGCGATCCTCGATTTTCGCGATGCTATTAATATACTCCGCCGAGCACGCACGGACAAAAATGTTCAAACTATCCTGCTTTTCCAGCTTGGACATCTCTATGAACAGAGCAGCAACCTGCCAGAGGCAAAACGTTATTATAATGAGGCGTTGGAGCTTGCACGTTCACAGGGCGATCGTATAGCAGAAAATTATCTCTCTCTCTTCTTGGTTCGCTGCGACTTCAATATTTTGCCCCAGGATCAGCGGGCGCAGAATGGAGATAAATTCAGAGGGTCATATAAAAAAATTGCGCAGAATTTTCTGGAATGCGGTCATATCGCCGGCGAAGGATTTTTGTACATTCAGCTTGGAAAAGAATATGAACGGGCAGGTGATCTCCTCAAAGCCCGGGAATATTACATGAAAGCAGTCTCACTTGATCAAAATGCACTTGCTGAATATTCCAACGAAGAATTGCATAGGCCGTATCAGGATGCGCTTGGCATTCTGCCATCACATCAAGATTGGTATGAATCTCTCGCTGCATTGCTTGTTAAGTCACAGCGCCAAGATGAAGCTTTGAAGATCGTTGAATATGCTAACATAAAAAAACATGCAGACACATTTCAGAATATTGTCGTTTCGCTTCGTTATCAGCAGGTCAAATTGCTAACGCGGGATGTGCAAATTCAGCTTCAAAAGGCGAGAATGCTTGAAGCCGAATATACCGCACGACTTGCCAGTACAAAACATTCTGATGAGATGAACGATTTGAATGCACTACATGCCGAACTTGACTCTGCCAAACAGACGCTCCAAAAAGAATCGCAGCAAATAATTGTCGATCATCCGAATTACGAAACACTGGTTTTACCGATTCCCGTAGAAGCAGCGATTCTGCAGGCGAACATCCCGAAGGGGACACTGGCGATTGAGTTTTTACCGACAGATGATCTGCTTTATATCTTCGCCGTAACGCGGTCACAGATTGTTGTCCGTACCTCGGCGATCCGCCATGACAATCTTTTACAAATGATGAATGAATACCGGCAACTTCTTCAAGACCCGAACGTGTATTCCGGCGAGGGAGGAGAAGCGAGTATAGTTTCTATGACACGATTCGCAAAACTTTCTACTCAAATGTATGATATTCTCCTTCATCCGGCAGATGATCTCTTTGAACGAAACCTTATCATCGTTGCCAATCATGAGATGGATGGTTTTCCTTTTCATGCCATTGAGCGGCAGGACGCAAAAGGAAATGTAAAATACGTTATTGAATTGACTAGTATAGATTATGTGCCATCACTTGGATCGTTGCGCTATCGCACTGTTTCCGCGGCTCGTATCCAGGATGTCGAAGCGTTCGGCAATCCGACAGGTAAAAATTGGTCGGTGGATTATGAATTAAGGGATATCCGCAGCTTTTTCAAAGGCGCAAGAGTGATGGTGGGATTAGAAACATCGTGGGACAATTTGAAATCCATGAAAGCGGACATTTTACAGATTTCTACTGAATTTAGCCTGCGAAATGCAGAATTTCCACTCGGCAAGTTTGTGCTCTCAAATGGTCTTATGGTGGAACAATCGACAACCATTCCATTTGAAAAACTAACAGAGCTTGAACCAATCCCGGTCATCGCTCTCTCGAATCATTACGGTCAAGGTGTCGGACTCGATGCCGAAAATGCACTTTTGCTTCGTTTAAACGGAACTCCCGATATCTTTTTCAACGCATGGTCAGCAGATAGAAAAGCAGCTAAATTTTTTAGTGAATATTTTTATACGCATCTTGCCAACGGTCTTGCTCCCGGCGATGCATACCGGCAAGCGCTCCTTAATCTTATACGCACACGCGAAGTGAGTCACCCTCGATCGTGGGGACAATTTTTCCATTTTGGAACAGGGTGACGAAAATATCACAATAAAGAATTCCCTCCGAAGTATATTTATTATCAAGTACCTTGACGAATAAAAATCATGAACAGGAAACAACACGTCCTCATTCTTGCGACTATCTTCTTCTGCGTCGTCGTATGTTTTCTTCATGCCATTCTCTTTGATATCAATTTCTATGCAATATCGGCAGATGAATCAGGAAGAACGTTGGATGCATATCGGTGGTCTCTTGACCACACGCGTCTATCAGATGTCTGGCTTCCGTATTCAGCTTTTGAAACAGGGTCCATGCTTAAGTTATGGAAAGACCTTTTTCTCGTACCGAGGATCATATGTGTTTTCTGGGGTCTGTGTGTACTCGCAGCGTTGGCATTGTTTTCTTTTGAACTCTTTAAAGACGAGCGTGTGACCATTGTTACGCTGCTGCTCGGAAGTTTTTTCCCTCCGGTATTGGTGCTCGCCCACGTACCATTACCCGAAATTACTTTTATCTTCTTTATAATTTTTGGTATGTATTTTTATCTTCGCTGGGGTAATACCGGCAGCTCTTTTGCATTGATAATCTCTTCTTTCTGCTTGGCATTGAGTTCGACCATCCGGTACGAAGGATGGATATTTATATTTGTTTTTGTTTCACAAGGAGCGTGGAGGTTTTACTTTGATAGAAAATTCATGAAAGGAAAAGAGAGAATAGTCCTTGGTACGGCTATTATCATATCGCTGAGCTTTTCCATTGTGTGGATAATTCACTCGACACTCGAAACGGGATTCCCATTCTCATTCGTTGGAAAGACATCCAATAGATTTTCTGCAGCAACAAACGGATCGCTACTCCGGCTGATCTGGCATAATGTGGGCACTCAGTTCTTCCTGCAGAACATTCTCACGCTCAATGCACTTGGAATTATTTCTGTATATCATGTTTGGAGAGACCGCCCGAATCTTCGGAATATTGTTATTTTAGCCTTTGCGACCCTTGCGGGGATGGCATTCGTCTCGTTTGTTGCCGGTACTTTGCCCACTCATAATTCTTGGCGTATAGCGGTTGTGTGGAGCTGTTTACTTCTTCCATTTACTGCTCATTGGCTGGCTGCCCTCTTTCGCCGGGGGAATATCAAACATCATTACTCACGTTATACTATTATCGTGTTTATCGCGGCAGGATTCTGCTGGCAGATGGTCCGGTTAATCCAGCATTCTTCGTTTTCTCAAAACGAATATAATGCAGGAAAAATTCTTGAACATCAATTTTCAGAAAACTATAGAACACAAGATAAAATTTTGATCGAAACATCGTCGTGGAATTATATCCATGTCATCGTTGCCTCCCAGCACCCGGAGACGTTTCTGTATAATTCAGGATATGATCCGAAAAATCCAAGTCAAAATATTCTATCACTGTCACCTACCGAACAGTCTTCAATGCTGGAAAATCATCACATTCGATTTCTGGTATTCCATTCTACGTCCTATAAGACTACGATTGAAAAAATGAACAATATTTTAAAATTAAGCGACCAAGGTGAGTGGAGTGTGTATGAATGGACAGGTGAAAGAACGAAGGAATAAAATGCCTGCTTCGTTCTTTACCTGGTGCGTGTGGAAATATCCCTTCTGAAAAATTAAATCATGAGCCAAACGACGGGAGAAAAATATCTTCGGATCCATGAGAAGGAGCTCAAACTTTTCATTCGATTCGTGCTATAAAAGGTTTCGTCCCTTTCGAGCAAGAAACAAGGATGTTTACTTTTCCGTATCTAGTCGAGTTGAAATATCAATTCATAGTACCATACACATCACTGGGGAAACGAGAAAAATGCTACACGCTCTTTTCTTATCTTCTTTGTACTCGAACGCTGCCTAGTCCGGATTCCAGGCGGATCGTCAACCGTTTTGATGCGTTTTGGAAATCATCCGTTTCATAGACACCGCTTCGAGTTTTCTCAAAATCGTCATCAAGCTTGAAACTCGAAAGCCAATTGTCATCATACAGTAATTTCGCCGGAATGTTTTTAGGTACATACACGTCAATAGAGCCGAGTCCAACTTCAATTTGTACTTCGGTGCTTTGTCTCAGCCTGCCGTCGAAATCGAGTTTATAAGAGCCCACGCCTCCGCTAAATTTTAAATTGCGGAAATTCAAGTTGCTAAGATTCGTTGCCGTGAATTTACTCACACCCGATTCAATAGTGACATCGTCGGCGGAAATCGAATTTGGTTTGCTGCATTTCATTGTGACACTGCTGGCACCTGTCGATATTTTTACATCTTTTACTTGCAGGTCGGTTAAGTCAATGTCACCGTTTCCGGCTCCAAGCTCTAATTCGAAAGAAATCGGTACGGTGCCTCCCAGCGTAATATCAAGATGGCGGTTGTGGCCATTGCGATCAGCGTCATCGCCCCAGAAGTGTGTGGATTCTTTTAGTTTAATATAGAGTGTGCCGGTTTCATTTGAAATATCGTAAGAAATGTATAATTTTTGTTTAGCATCTTCTTCTTCACTGTAATCAATAGAAGCAATTTTATCCTGTTCACCTCGCTTAATAGAAATGCTTCCGAACGAAACGTCAAGAATGACCCTCAGCTCTTTCTCCTTCGTACGGCTGAATTCACGGTGCTTGCTTTCAAGAGCAGGAGCGAACGCCGAAATGAAACAAACAGCACCCGCGAGAAACAACGATGATATTTTTACGGAGTATTTCATGGCGTACCTAGAGTTATCTGGTATTACGCAGTCGCTACGGTAGAAGTTTCATCCAAAATTAATAATGACGCATTTTGTCGCGGAGCTGCTTGTAGAGAAGTTCGCGGGCACGAAATATGTGGGCTTTGACTGTTCCAAGCGGAAGTTTCAATGTTTTGGCAATTTCCTGGTATTCTTTTTCGTCTACATGACGCATAAGAATGACCTGTCGATACTTTCCCGGCAGCGATTCCATTGCATCGTCTAACATTTTTTTCCGCTGAACAGCAATCAGTTCTTGATCCGGTTCCGGCTCTGTGTCCTGAAGTTCAAATGAATAATCGCTTTCTTCGGATTCAATAGGTTTGTTGATGGAAAATGTCTGGAGTTTTCGCTTTCGAACGTAATCAATTGCATTGTTTGTTGCAATCTTATAAAGCCAAGTCGAAAAGGAATATTCTTCATTAAAACTTGCGAGCGACGTGAAGGCTTTAATAAACGCTTCTTGAGTGAGATCTTCTACTTCTTCACGGTTTCGTATCATGCGGCTTATAAGTTTGAAGATCGGCGTATAGTATTTCAGCCGGAGCGTACGAAATGCCTTCTGATCACCCGTCAGTGCTTGCTGGATGAGTAGAGAATCCTCTTTGCGCGATTCAAACCGCCTTTGCTCAATGGTACCCAATGCTCTGGGAGTCGAAATCGGATAGTGTGGCGGAGTATGTTTCTTTTTTACTTTAGGCATCCTTCAGTATCTGTTACCGCTTTGTTTTCTAATTTATGGTAGTGAAAAAAGCTGAGAGGAGCAAGAAAGATGAAGTCGCTCGTAATACCAGGGGGAGCTGAATGTTTGAAGTGAATTGTTCGATGTATCGTCGCCGAAAATAAATTCTAAATCTGATGAAGATGGTGCAGAGGAGAATTCAACTATTCCAATTTTTTTTAATTTAGTTAAAATGTCTTGGCTAAAGTTTTCTGGCGAGCTTATCCAATATAGTATTTTCCATTTCCATAATGCCATACCTTGAGGAAAGTTGTGATCAGAGAAAAAACTGACGAAAAGAGATTTAAATTTTTCCGGTTCATCGCCAGCCAATAAAAACCAATTGACCATCATATCACCTTCCATAATGAATAAGATCGCAATATTATTAAAATCGATAGTACATAGAGTATTGAATAACCCTCATCAAACGTCTCTCTAATGTGGCAATTAAATAATTGGTAATTGCATGAAAAGGTAAATTGAGCTTCGGTCGAAAAATTTTGTATTTTTATCATACTCGTTGTTTCATAGGAAATCCGATAAAGAAACACTGGAAAAGATGTGTTGAGCACGTCGAGAGCAATGCAAAACTTCCTCGAGAATGTTGTTGGAACTACCAAATGCGATTCAATTGTTTGCTTAACAAAGTGAATTTGTATATTTTAGTAACACAGGCAAGGAGTCGAAAATCAGAGGAAGTAGTACAAAACACAAATCTTGAGCTTTAATTCGCTAATTTATTTTTTATCCAATTATTAATAATATTTATTCCCATGCTCATCACGTTTGAAGGTCTCGATTATTCAGGCAAGTCAACACAAGTACAACTGCTTGCGGATCGTCTCACATTACAGGATCATCGTGTGCTTATCCTGCGCGAACCCGGAGGAACAGATATAGGCGAAAAAATTCGAAAGATGCTTCTCGATAAAAATAACGACGGTATGACGGAAGCGAGCGAGTTGTTTCTTTTCTCTGCAAGCCGTTCGCAGTTAATCCAGGAGGTTGTGCGTCCGGCGCTTGAGGGCGGTATGTTGGTTCTTTGCGACCGTTATTATGATTCCACGACGGCCTATCAAGGTTATGGCAGGGGGATTCCACTCGAAGTTATACATGCAATTAACCGATATGCCGTTGGAGGGTTAGTGCCCGATGTGACCTTCTTTCTTGATATCCCTATTCGTGAAATTGAAAAACGTATACATTCAGCAAAAACAAATAAAGACCGGATGGAATCTAACGGCATTGAATTTTACGAGCGCACGCGAAACGGATTCCTTCAAATAGCAAAAGAGGAATCTCGGTACTGCGTCATTGACGGATTACAGCCCATTGACGATATGCATGAACAAATCTGGCAGCATGTTACAAAAGTCTTAACCACACAGAAATGATCTTGGAGCGAAGTTGTATGAATCAAACACGCTTGGGTTTTCAAAAAACAATGCGCCGTGGGATATTTACCATTGTACCTCTTTTGGCTCTGGCATCTTTTGGATTCGTTTCAGTAAGCGATGATAGCGAATTTTATTTAAAAATTTATCGCGGCATTGACACCTACGGTAAAGTATATAAAGAAATTGCCGTGAACTATGTCGATACTCTTGATCCGGAAGAATTCATGCGTGCCGGTATCGATGGTATGCTCAAAACACTTGATCCGTACACGGTGTTCATTGGTGAGAAAGAGAATGATGAAATTGATCTTATTACAACTGGCAAGTATGGCGGTGTTGGTGTCACCATCGGACAACGAGACGGGTATATTACGGTGATTGGTTTGCTTGAAGGTTTTTCTGCAGCGAAACAAGGTATGGAAGTCGGCGATCGAATTATTGAAATTGAAGGAAAAGCTACAAAAGGAATTACGTTGGATGCAATTCGCCAGCTTGTCCGCGGCGCTCCTGGTACAGAATTGAAAATGAAAATCGAACGAGAAAGCGAGAAGAAACCCATCGAATTTGTCTTAAGGCGCGAAGAAATTTCCGTCCACAACATAGCTTATGCGGGATATGTTGAGGATGGCATCGGCTATATTCGACTGGAAAGATTTTCAAGAACAGCGGGGGATGATTTGCACAGCGCAATCAAAGATTTAATGGCGAAAGGAGACCTTAAAGAATTGGTGCTCGATGTACGCGATAATCCCGGCGGATTACTTGAAAGTGCGGTCGATGTTGTTTCGAAATTCGTACCGGAAAATAGTACTATAGTCTCGACACGTGGCCGTAAGACCGGTTCTGAACGAAAGTACACTTCTTCAGAAATTCCCATGGTGCGCGATTTACCTTTAGCGGTGCTCGTCAATCATTACAGTGCAAGTGCCAGCGAAATTGTCTGCGGAGCGATACAAGATTTAGATCGCGGTGTTGTCGTAGGAACACGCACCTTCGGAAAAGGGTTGGTGCAAACTATCATACCGCTTTCAGAGAAATCATCAATTAAAATGACAACAGCGAAGTACTATACACCTAGCGGACGGTGTATCCAGGAAATTGATTACGAACATCGTGACGATGACGGCAACGGTACTACCGTCCCCGACAGTTTGAAACGCGAATTTCGAACTGTGCATAATAGGCGTGTGTGGGAAAGCGGCGGAATTCTTCCAGATACGATCGTACCGGATTCTCCCCATAGCGCATTCCTCGATGAACTCAACAGGAAAGCGATGTTCTTCAAATTTGCAAATCACTTTGCTGCCCAAAATAAAACGCTGCCCGATAATTTTGAGGTAACCCAAAGACAAATCGATGATTTCACGGTTTATCTCAATGAAAAGGGGTTTGTCTATGAGGAAGAGGGAGAAACGAAATTAAAGGACCTGCGTACCCTTGCTGCTGCCGCACGGTATGACAAATCGTTTATAGACGGTATTGAGAAGTTGGAGACTATTCTTAAAGAAGATAAAGGCAAACAGATATATCGCTATCAGGATGAAATACGGACAGCGCTTAAGACGGAAATTATTGCAAGAATGTCGGGGGATAAAGCACGGTTTGAATCTACATTTTCATCAGATAAACAATTACAAACTGCGATAAGTATATTGAAAAGTAAGAAGGTATTTAATAGGTTGTTAGGTGTGAAGGGGAGGTAGACCCGTACGCAATCTCTTTTTTGCGATAGTTTGCATTCACACTCCTTATTAGGTAGTTTTTAAATACGTATGCTGTCTCTTTTTCATGTGAAAGGAATTTTCCAACATGGCAAACCGAGAAACGAAAGTTGTCGTTGCTGTACCGACATTCCAATCGACCATTCTGATAGCAATGGGTGACCATTTAAAGAAGTTATTTAAACAGGATGAGATGGTGTTGCGGTCAGTGACAGGCGAAAATGATACTCAGAAAGATCATCTTAAAAAAATACTTGCACAACTAAAGCCCTCCGCCCTCGTAGCAATGGATATACATCCGGATTCCGATATAATTACTGCCTATACTATTGCCGGCGTTCCTATTGTCTTAATTGATGAAGAAGTGGCAGGTGTATCCACGATAACCACAGATAATTATTTGGGCGGTCGTATAGCAGGCGAGTACCTGGTAAAAAAAGGCAGAAAAAAAATAGCAATTGTTACCGGTAGGACTCATGTAAAAGGCGGCTATAATGCTGAACAAAGACTTAAGGGATTTCAACAAGCACTCAGCAGTGTCAGACTTTCAATACCGTCTAAGTGTATGGTTGAGGTAATTCATTACTCACGTGAAGATGGTATGGAGGTTATGCCAAAGTTATTAGATGCTGGTGTCGATGGTATCTTTTGTGCTGCAGGTGACAATTGTGCAATGGGATTAATAGCTGTAGCGAAGGAAAAAAAGGTGCGCATACCGGAAGATATCGCAATTGTTGGCTTTGATGACTTGCTTATTGCACAACTTTCGACTCCAAAACTTACAACGATCAGACAGCCATTGAAAGAGATGGCTGAGGCTGCTTATAAGATGGCTGTTATTCAAAGGGATGAAATTCTTCGCAAGCCCCAGAATATAAAATTTAATCCAGAGATCGTGGTCCGTCAATCGGCATGAAAGCTCTTTGCTACGCGAGAAAGAATGCAAGGACGGATTTGGCTGTCGAGAGTTCGAGAATGGTCACTGATGGTAAAACAAACACGTGAAGAGTTTTGCATGGAGAGTGTCCTGTAAATTTTAATTATTTTTCGATAGTAATTTTAGAATGTATACTCTCTAGGTATCGTCTGAAGGGTTATGAATAAATGACAAATCGAGAGACAAGGGTTGTAGTAGCTGCACCAACATTTGGGTCCGCATTACAAATTTCTATGATAGGAAACTTCAAGAAGTTGTTCAGACCAGAAGAAATGGCTATGCGATCAGTAACAGATGATGCAGGGACGCAAAAGGACCGCTTGCGGCAGGCACTCGAGCAAACCAAACCCACTGCTTTGATTGCTATTGATATCCGACCGGATCCTGAAACCGTTTCAATTTACAGTGCTGCAAATGTACCGATCGTTTTAATAGATGAAGAAGAGGTTGGAGTATCCTCAATCACAACGGACAACTTTATGGGCGGCCGGATAGCCGGTGAGTACCTGATTTCAAAGGACAGGAAGAAGATTGCAATTGTTACCGGCAGGACTCAAGTAAAGGGCGGCCTTAACGCAGAACAAAGACTTAAGGGATTCCAGCAGGCGCTAAAAGCTAAAGGACTTTCCGTTCCGCAAGGATGCATGATTGAGGTGATGCATTACTCTCGTGAAGACGGTGTTGAGGTCATGCCGAAGTTATTGGCTGCAGGCGTTGATGCAATTTTTTGTGCGGCAGGTGATAACTGCGCTCAAGGTTTACTGTCGGTAGCAAGAGATCGTAATGTTCGAATACCCGAGGATATCGCAATTATTGGTTTCGATGACCTTCTTATCGCGCAACTCTCTATACCTGCACTTACCACTATTCGACAGCCATTGAAGAAAATAGCTGAGGCTGCGTACAAGATGGTTGTAATCCAGAGAGATGAAATTCTTCGCAGACCCCAAAATACTGTATTCAATCCTGAGCTTGTGGTTCGAAAATCAGCATGAAATCATACTGCCATCTTCTCTTCAAGGATGGATCATCAGGTAGGTCTAGCCTGGGCAATAACAGTGAAATGCAGATGTTGTAACTCGTGATCTTTCCGGCGGCTCCGGTTTGAACGGTTTTTGCATCGGACTCATTTGTCGTGTTTCGGCTCACGTGGAAGTCCAGAAAGAACCTGCTATTCCCACCCCTCCTTTGCCAGCATGACATGCAATTCATCGGGATGATGCCGGCAATGGTATTCGAGCTTGCTTGAATCTTCGTGTGCTTTGCTGTACGTCCAACCCTTTGCCATCAGATTCCGCTCGTGCAGTTCATGAAGAAGGACATATGGGCGTTCTGCTTCTTCCAGGTCGTTGTCAATCCAAACTTCGTTCTGGGGAATAAATTCATACACGTGGTCGTGGCCTCCTTCCGTAAAGTCTATATCGAAGACACTGCGTACTAATCTGCCGTCAACAATCCAGACACGAACACCCGATTCGAGTTCCTTCCAAAGAACTATATGGACTTTTGCCGGATCGGGAAGATTGCCTCCCCTGGTTAACTTCTCTACATCACCGGCTTTTTTCCTTTCAGCCCTTTCCGCGCTATCAGCTTTCACCAGTGCGTCATCATAAGGCATGCCTTTTTCTGCCAAACGATATTCAACGAGCATGTGGTCGATGAAGAATTGTTGCTCATCTTCATGAGCTTCTTTATCAAGCCAAAATTCATTTTTGGGAATGCACTTGAAACCGAAGTATTCGCCATAGTTTGTGAACTCTTCATCGAGATGTGTCCGGACAAAGGTTCCATCGACAACCCAAATAGTAATATTGCCGCGCTGTCCGACTTTTTTTATATAAGGAGGTTGAAGAGGTTTCTCCATGTTCTGTCCTTTGGAAGTAATTTGTTGTTGGGTGATGTTTGAGTCCAGTTTATCGAGACAATGTGTCAAAGGAAGTTTAACACAGGGGGGCATCAAAAAATATAACACCAATATGTTGATGATTATGAACATACATCTGAAATCCTCGTTTAGGCACATTGTTAATATTTTGCTTCGAACTTCCTTGAAAATCTTACCTAAATTTTATTGGAGAGTCAATTTGAAAAAAGGAAGAATAAGCATCAAAATACCAAGTCTGAAAATCCATTTCTTGCCTTTCCTTCTTCCAATACCTATATTCATTCATAGTATTTTCTCATTTGGTCCATCAGAAAATACCTTGCGGCATACCGCAGGGTTATACAATATTTTATGAATTCGGGGTCTCATACCCTATCTGAGATTTCTAATGGATTTATCTAAAGGAATAATCATGGAAAAGATTTTATCGTACATCGAATCCAATCACGAACGCTATCTTACCGAATTGAAGGAACTTCTTGCAATTCCTAGCGTAAGTTCACAGACGGAACGTAAACCGGAGATGCGACGAACAGCCGAATGGCTCAAAAACCATATGGTAAACATCGGTCTGCAGAATGTGCAAATTTTAGAAACCGAAGGACATCCGGTGGTGTATGGTGATTGGCTTGGAGCATCAGGCAAGCCGACGATTCTCGTTTATGGACATTATGATGTACAGCCCGAAGACCCTTTGGACTTATGGAAGACGCCCCCGTTTGAGGCAACGATCCGGGGAGAAAATTTGTACGCGCGCGGCGCTTCGGATGACAAGGGGCAAATATTCATCCATCTCAAAGCTATTGAAGCGTTTTTAACGAATGGCGGTTCCCTTCCGGTGAATATTAAAATTATTTTTGAAGGGGAAGAAGAAATCGGCAGCGAGAACCTTGCTAAGTTTGTCAGCGGGCACAAAGAAATGCTTCAAGCCGATGTGATCGTCATTTCTGATTCTGGCATGTTTGCCAAAGGTGTTCCATCGGTTACCTATGCTTTGCGCGGCCTGGCATATATGGAAGTGGAAGTGACAGGACCGAACGGCGATTTGCATTCCGGTTCGTTCGGAGGATCCGTACACAATCCGATTCAGGCATTAACGGAAATGATCGCATCTCTTCACGACAAAAACGGACACATTAACGTAAAAGGAATGTACGACGATGTGCGTCCATTGACCAAAGCCGAGCGTGCAGCGTTTAAAAAACTTCCCTGGAGCGATAAGACATATGCAAGGTCGCTCGGCTTGAAACAACTTTACGGTGAAAAAGGGTTTACAACGCTTGAGCGGCTCTGGGCGAGGCCGACACTTGAATGCAACGGTATCTGGGGCGGCTACACAGGTGAGGGTGCGAAGACTGTTCTTCCGGCAAAAGCATTTGCAAAAATTTCCATGCGGTTAGTACCCGATCAGTCGTCGGAAAAAATTGCAAAGTTATTTGAGAAACACTTGAAAGCGATTGCGCCTAAAACAGTTTCCATACAAGTCCGCAACCTGCACGGTGGTGAACCGGCAATCACTCCGGTCGATAGCCCGGGCGTGAAAGCAGCCGTTGTGGCATTGGAAAAAGGTTTCGGTAAAAAACCGCTCTATCAGCGTGAAGGTGGCTCGATTCCCATTGTGGTGGACTTCAAGAAACTGCTCGGCATAGATTCGGTTCTGCTCGGCTTCGGACTGCCGGATGAAAATGCGCATGCGCCGAACGAATTTCTCAATCTCGACAACTTCTTTGGCGGCATCAAGACAACAGCACACTATTATAACGAGTTTCCGGAGTATTGGAAGAGCGGGAAAAAGGCGCGAATAAAATGAGTTTATGAATCATTGAATCTTTGAATATCTCATTTGTTACCAAACTCTCTACCACTTTGGACAGGCATTCATGTTCGTAAAGTTTAAACTTTACTTCAAAGGAACATATTCAAGTTAGGCATGGGAATGAAATCGAGTATGAGTATGTGCTCAGTATTTCGTTAGGTAAAACATTGTACTTTCAAGGTTAGAATGTCAAAACAAAATCCATCACGATCAAAGTCGAATGATCACGACACTCATCCGTTTAAAAAAATAGTGTACCTTTACCGCAGTCAATATCTCAAAATTATACTTTCGATTATCCTGTTTGCCATCAAGCATTCCCCCGTTTGGATCCTGCCGATTGTTATTGCGCGGATGATTACCATCGTGAGTGATACGAGTAACTATACCGTTCATGATTTATGGATGGTCGGTAGTTTATTCTTCATTATCATCATACAAAATATTCCCATGCATATTTTATATGTGCGGGTTTTTAGCGGCGCGCTGAACACCATGCAGGCACAATTGAGGTCGTCCATTGTAAGACAATTGCAGGAATTGTCCATTTCCTTTCATGACACGTACCTCTCCGGAAAACTTCAGACAAAAGTGCTTCGTGATGTCGAGACCCTCGAAATACTTTCACGCAATCTTATGAATTCCGCTTTTCCTGCTGTCTTGACGATCCTGGTTGCATTCTCGCTGACGGTCATGAAGCAGCCGCTTGTAGCAATATTTTATTTGGTTTCTGTCCCGGTATCATCAATACTCGTATTTGTGTTTTCCAAAAAAATGACAGCGAGAAACAAAGAATACCGTACCGAAATAGAATCGCTTTCCGCAAGCGTGGTCGAGATGATACAGATGATTCCCATGACAAGGGCTCATGGCGTTGAAGATCTCGAGGTTTCAAAAATGGATTCACAACTCGAAAACGTCAAACGTAAAGGGATCCGTCTTGAAGTGGTCGGAGCGCTGTTTAGTGCATGTTCTTGGACATCCTTCCAGATCGTAATGCTGGTATGCTTGATGTTCACTTCGATCCTGGCGTTCCGGAAAACCATCAGCATCGGGGATGTTGTATTATACCAGAGTTTTTTTGCAATGATTGTCGGTGCGGTGAATATGATTTTAAATTCCTACCCGGAGCTCGCCCGCGGTTTTGAATCCATTCGATCGATAAGTGAAATTTTAGAATCCCCGGATGTTGAGCACAACAAGGGAAGGCGTGCTGTTCCATCGGTCGCCGGACAATTTGTGTTCGATCATATAAGTTACACATATGAAAATTCCCGACAGCCGGCTCTTCAAGATATCTCTTTGAAAATAAAAGAAGGAGAATCGATTGCAGTAATCGGTGAATCCGGTTCGGGGAAATCGACGTTGATGAGCCTTGTCATCGGTTTTCGAAGGCCAACGTCGGGGCGGATACTTCTCGATGGAATCGATATGCAGGATTTGGATTTGCGCCAGTATCGAAGATTCTTAGCGGTCGTGCCGCAAACCACTCTTTTATTCGGCGGTACTGTTCGCGAAAATATTATCTACGGCCTCAAAAAAATAGATGACCGTCAGATTTGGGAGATTTTAGAAATAGCGAATGCGGCAGACTTTGTTACAAAGTTACCTATGGGACTTGATGCAAAACTCGGTGAACGGGGAGCCCGGCTTTCAGGCGGTCAGCGGCAGCGAATAGCCATTGCGCGTGCGCTTATCAGGGATCCCAGAATCATAGTACTGGATGAAGCCACTTCAGCACTGGATGTTGCAACTGAATCTCTCATCCAGCAGGCAATACAACGGCTTGTGAAAGGGCGGACGACGTTTATCGTTGCACATCGACTCTCGACGATCCGAAATGCCGATCGTATTTTAGTGTTAAAGCATGGGGTCTGCGTGGAATCTGGTACCCATGAACAGTTAATGAAATCAAAAGGGGAGTTTTATAGATATAAATTATTACAACAATAGACCGGCGTTATGATTTTCGCTGTACTCTGTGAAATATATTTTACGAGAACTATCTGCAGGTAAGCTCTCTCCAACCAGAATTTTATTATTGAAGCGCCTGATCAAGATCTTCGATTAAATCATGGATATCCTCGATACCGACAGAGAGACGGATGACACGTTCATTGATGCCGGCTTTATCACGGAGTTCCGGATTCATGGAACCATGCGTCATGGTCGCCGGATGGCAGATAAGAGATTCAATACCGCCAAGTGATTCAGCAAGAGCGAAAATTTTTGTCGAACGAAGAACACTCTTCGCATTTTCCATCCCGCCTTTTACTTCAAACGAAACCATACCGCCGAATCCGCGCTGCTGGCGTTTTGCAAGTTCATGTCCCGGGTGCGTCGATAATCCAGGATAATAGACTCGATGCACTTTGGGATGCTGGTTCAGGAAGTCAGCGACTGCTCGCGCATTTTCTTCGTGTATTTTCATTCGTGGAATGAGAGTTTTAATTCCACGTAGTACTAACCAACTGTCAAAGGGAGATTGCCCCACGCCGATAGTGTTGACAATGTATTGCAACCGGTCAGCGAACTCAGGCCGATTGACAACGACAGCACCACCGACAACGTCACTGTGCCCGTTCAGATATTTTGTTGTCGAATGAATAATAACATCGGCGCCGAATTCAAACGGGCGCTGGTTGTAGGGAGTAAGAAATGTATTATCGACGAAAGCGAGAGCCTTACATTCGTGGGCAAGAGCGGCAAGCGCTCGAATATCGATAATGTTCAGCAGAGGATTACTCGGTGTCTCAATCCAGAATCCTTTCGTATTCTTTCGTACTGCCGTACGCACTGCATCGAGATCCGCCATATTTACGTAGGTGAGCTGAAATCCGAATAACTCGCTGTACGTCCGCAGTACACGTTCTGTACCGCCGTAACAATCGTTAGTACAAATGATATGGTCACCGCTATGGAGAAAATGGAGCGCGGCTGTTGTTGCAGCCATTCCTGTTGCAACAGCTTTGGCGCTTAGTCCGCCCTCCAGCGCTGCAATGTTTTCTTCAAGAGCCTTCCGTGTTGGATTCGACGTTCGTGTGTAATCGTACCCCTTTGTTGCCCCCACATCCTCAAAACGGAATGTTGAAGTTTGATAAATCGGTGTTATGACACTATTGAATGTATTGTCTTTGTCAACGCCGGTGTGAACCGCAATAGTTTGCAGACGCATACAGCACCCTTTTTATGATGGTTCATTATAAAAAAACCCCGTCTGATAAACAGAAGAGGCTACGGATTCAAAGTATCCTTCTTCCACTCATCTTTCTCCGTCAATGACGGAGCGGGAATTAGCACCTAACATTTCGATAGTTCGAATCCGGTTGCTACGGCGTCACAGGGCCCAATCCCTTAGCCGTTCTTGATAAGAGTAAGAGTATTTTTTGAGAACAATTTTATCTGTTTATAATATAACGCCGGAGCCGGCATTTGTCAAGAATTACTTTTGAACTTCGATACAATTTTAAATGAAATCTAATTATGGAGTATCATGCTCTATGCCGCCGTTCGTTCTCGTTGCGGATGGTTCTGCAAGCCGAGTGATGTCCAGATTTTCCAGAACATTTATTTTATAGCCAAATTCTGATACATGAATCATTGCAAGTCCTAGATCTTCTAATGTGCAGGCACTATTCGGAAAAAGGAATTTCAACAGCGGATAGAACGACCCAAATGCTTTGTAGATCGGCTTGACATTTCTCTGACCCTTAACCGGTTTCATCAATCCCGGTCTGAATAAGTACACAGATTTGAACGGCAGTTTTTTGAGATGATTTTCTGTTTTCCCCTTCACACGAGCCCACATCATTCTGCCCTGTTCAGTACTGTCGGTTCCTGTTCCCGATACATAGCAGAATGTCATCCCCGGATTGATCCTTGATAAAGTAGATGCCGCCTGCATAGTAAGATCGTATGTCGTCCGCGTATAATCTTGTTCATTCATTCCCACAGAGGATACTCCGAGGCAGAAAAAACATGCATTATACCCTTTGAGTCGCTCTTCAATAAGGGAGTAATTGAAGAAATCGTTATGGATCAGTTCCTTGAGTTTTTCGTGCGTTATCGTGCACGGTCTTCTGCCAATAACTAAAACCGATTCTACATCATTGTGTTTGAGAGCATCAAGAAGAACTCCCTCACCAACCATTCCTGTGGCGCCGAATAGTATTGCATTAATTTTCATTCGTTATCTCATCTCTTTTGATATGCGTTCAGGGGGTTTAAGTATCAAACGTATAATTCTGAAAGTAGTTCCTATTTTGTCTTCCTCAAATTCCTTTTATGATCTTTCATACATGCGGGAATACCATCGAATCTCGGAGCATTGAAGGTATGCGGTATGCCAGGTTCCAAATTATATTGCTTCTTACATCAATCCTCTGCATTTGTCAACCGGAACAATTTTAAAGAAGCGGTGTATGGTCATTCGTTTCCCCATGTTTGTCCTTATTCCTTCCGGACCTTGACTGTCCAGATTTTCCAGCCCGCACCCGGCACTTCTATCTTATATCGGACATCCTTTGAAAAATCAACTTCAGACTTACTGATTTCCTGTTTTACACCGTTTATAGAAACAATGGAATTTTTCCATACAGTTTTATACGATGGCCGGACTTTTGAAAGGTTCACCGAACTGTCGGCAATGCATGATATAGTTCCGGTTAGCCAATCAATCGTTACCTGAATGGCACCATGAAAACCGAATTCAAAAAATCCGATCTTCCCACTTTCCAGGTTCTGGCCAGGCAATAAATTCCCCAATTCAAGTACGCGGAAATATTTTTTAATAAAATCGGAGCTAAAAACCTTTAATAAATCCTCCTTCTGTAAAACACCATTCCATTGCTCCAGGGCGGAAGGAGAGTTATCTGCATACAGTACCGTCGCTCCGGCGTAATCACCGTTCAACGCCCCATATTCCTGAAGTGCTCTGGCGATTACTTTACAAGCCGGAGTGAGCAGGAGCGTATCGACATTTATTGAGGGATCGAGTTGAATTCGTCCGCCCATTGGTATTCCAGTTCGGTTGTTCATCTCCATAAATGTAGCCTGAGCCGTGCTCGCCGGCGGTATGAAAAATTCTGAACGCCCGCGCTGGTATGCAAATACAAGTGCATGGCTGATTTTTCCCGACTTTATTTCGCTGGGTCTGAATAGTCCGGCAATAAGTGGAAACCCTCCTGCGCGCGACCGGTGGGCATTGAACTCATTCTCCTGCTCGAACCACGGCTTCTCGACTCCGGAACTTTTCATGTCAGTACGTGCACCAAGCCCGGTAGTCCATACGCCTTCCTTGTTTTTCCGGGCCGCCCACATATCCCATTCGATCATTTTTGATGTGTCAAGGATGCAGAGATGATTATCGCTGAAGTCGCCAACCGGTGGCGAGGCAACAAAATTGGGAAGTACGGGGATCCTGTTGGAATCGGCGAAACCCTTTCCGAAAATACCGGGACGAGAATTGATGACATGAACTTTCGGTACGGTATCGGAATCTATATAATAGATCGGTACCGACCAATTCTCGATATTTATGAAGAAACCTCCGATGCTTAATTGATCAATCAATTGTGCAGATTGAGGGTCGGTCCTGGTATCTTTGGGAATCTTCAAATTCCAAGGACTATCTTCGCTGAACGGTCGCCAAACTTGTTGTGCGTGTACACGAGTGCTGTTGGAAGACAGTAAGCAGCAGCAGAAGAGGAATGTGGATAATCGTTTCATAATTTTTGTTATAATCCTTTTATTACATTGACCATTGTTCTGCATGAATATCAACTTCATCCGACCAGCGGTACTACAATTCAACAATTTCGTCTCGAATTTCCGCCGGCAGCGGTTTGATGTTAATTGATGACGAAAGGAAGTCCTGAAGATTATCCGCACGGCTTGTCGACCCGACCGTGGCACGAACTTGAGGAAAGCTAAAGGCAAATCGCACACAAAACTCAGTCCAGCTTTTAATTCCTGATCGTTCGAAGACCGGTGCAACTTCAACGGCGCGCTTCTGTAAATATTCTTTCCATGCTGCGCCGGGGACATCGCGCAAACGGTGAACCGTGCCTCCAGCAACAGTGCGCAACGCGACGATCGGTTCATTCATTTCTTTTAATAAATCCCATAATTCATTGGATGCAAACCGCTGGAGGGGATTAAAATAAAATATGCAGCCGTCAACGATACCTTTCGTATACCCACTGCGCAATGCCTTCAAAGCCGGCTTGGATGTCCAGGGAAACACTTCAAGGACAAATCGTTTTACCGTTCCTTCTCTCCTGATCTGTGAAAATGTTTCATAGCAGGCGCCTCCATTGGCAAAATCTTCAGCGAGCTGTCCGCCAAGGCAGAGCTGACCTATATCGATGCTCTTTAACCCTAATGGATCGGTGTTTTGATGAATGACGTCGCGCAGTTCATCAACCGTACTCCAGCCGATCTTCACAATCAACTTTGGGACTTTTGTGCGATCCTGATCGAATGCTGTGCGCAGGACTTCATGCGCATTGCCGTACGTATGGCTTGCATGAAACCAGACACCTGAGTCCATCGCTGCACGGGCTATTGTTACCCGCTCAACAAAAGGGATTGTATCGTCACCTAATCGTGTAGTTCCGTAAACATACCGGGAGAGATCGGTCAAGAGACCTGATGAATCTGCTTGTGCAGTAGCCATGGAATAAATCCTTATCCAATTATTTTATAAAACAAAATGTACAAAATAAATATACTCGATATATATGAGTCCATTTTATTCTAAAACTTTCTTCAATGCCTTATAACTAATAATTTCATTTATACTTTCGATGAATTTTACGTTATCGTCATTTCCGCCTGCTATTCCATTCTTTAATAATATTGGAACTAAATCTTGATCTAATGCACCTATGGTAGTTCCCTGGATACAGAATTCAGCGCAATAACCTGTTATAATGACGGTATCGATATGTTCTTTTTTTATTATCTCACCGCAGTTTGTTTTATTGAAGGTATTCCTATATCGCTTATGAACTCTATAATCGTCGGAATTGGGTTTTAACTGATCAATAAATTCAAATCCTGTTTTTCCCGGCTCAGCACCATCTTCTTCATCGATATGTTGAATCCAAATGATAGGCAGATTCTTCTTTCGAAATAAAGGGATAACTGCATTGATAACGTGAGAGGCGTTGTCCATTGATATTTTTGTATCATCATCATAATAAGCTTTTTGCAAATCAATGATCATTAATGCAGGTTTCATCACAAACTCCATATTGTTATCGCGTCTAAGCACCGGATCGCAATCAAACCAAATGCAGGACGTTTTAGTGTTCTCAATATTATACTACAATGTAATGTTCTTAGGTATTGTCAAACGTCCCGCCTTTATCGAATTATTTTCAATTTCCTTAATACGTTCTTCGTCAGTTCAATACGGAAATTATTTTTCAAGTCATCAAAACTGTCGACGATGATGTTCATCGCAAAGATGCTTGCGCCAGCATCGGTCTCCACAAATCCGACATACCAGGCAAGGAATTTGCCTTCAAAGCAGTCACCGGTGCCTGTTTTTCCGTAAAGTATATACTGCGGCGTGGATTCGTATAGCATGATGCCCTTGACGGTATTGATGGATTTTTCGGAGAATCCATTCAGCCGGTGCATATACAGTTTCTTCAGAAATTCAATCTGTTCATTGATCGATATATGCATGGATCCGCACAGCCAAAATGTATCTTCCCCGCTCGAGATATCCTTATTGCCGTAATCGAGAAGATTGACATACTTCGCCATGCGGTCCGGCCCAATCCTCCTCGCCAGTTCCTGATAATACCACACACACGAATATTTAAAAGCCATCTTGAGAGACAAATCCTGAAACCAGAATTTGAACGGCTCGGTGTTTAATAAGGCTGCATCTTTCGGATGCAGCAGACTGTCATACTTGATAACAAATCCGGAATCGGGCACAACTCCGGTTTCCAGGCCAATGAGGGAGTTGGGAATCTTAAATGTAGAGCAAGGTAAGAGTCTTTTTTTGCAGTGTTCACTATTGTATTGGATATAACGGTCTGATTTAAAACTATAGACACTAAACCCGCCCGGGTGACCTCCAAATTGGGATTTGAGATCGACGGTATCGATAGTTTGGCCGAATGCACGAATGGAGAATACGAAGAAACAAAGCATGAAAAGTTTTTTCATATTTATCTCTCCCATGAACTGTTCAAGGACATTTCAACTTCAGAGGACGATGCACGTAAACGGATCAGACGCTGCCGAAAATAACTTCCTACTGTTCCTTGTTTACAGGTACTCTATACTCTGTGATTATATTCTTCACACCGAAAAACAATCCGGCAACGGAAAGTATAAACCCCGCCCAAAACAATATTTCTCCTATCGGGTATGCCAGGTCAATCGCATCCCACCGACGAAAGAGTTTTCCCCAGTCGTGATGTTCATTGCTCATTCCGCCAATGAGCGGAAGTAAACGCATCTCGGCATCTTTCATATAGATGCTGACATCGATGACACTGATGCCGACAAAGAATAGGGCAACATTCGAAAGGGGAGAACCCTCCCTTTTTGCAACGATGAACCATGCTATCGGAACCATGACCTGAAAGAGCGATCCTCCCATGATGTACAGCGTCTCGCCGAATATTCTAAAGAAAAAATGCCCCGCTTCATGAATATAGAGAATAAAAAGATGCGTTAGCCAGAGAAGGGTCGGCATATCAAATATTCTGCTGGGAGTATAGAGATGCGCCGCGGCAAGATATAGTAGGTAAGCAAGAACTATATAACCGAAGAGTGATAATGTAAGCCGAGCTTTAGACATTTTTACCCATGATGGATTGTATGTTGACAGTCAAATTTCCTTGTTCCACAGCTTTTTTACCCGCAATTTTTTTCGGGGTCTGTGGAGCATTGCAGGTAAAAAACTCTGCTTTCATCAAGCATGAATGTCATGAAGCAGAGCTTCAGTAATTTCCCTGGCATGAATATGCGTTTTATCGTATTCCGGCTTTGTCAGAATGATTGAATACCCTTAAATGCCTGTCCGATGGTCTTGATGGCGGAGAGTTTGAGAATGATTACATTTCAGCCGGAGGAAATATTTTTTTCCGATGAAAGATCGATCATCTTGAACTCACCGCCGGCTGATGTCGTTTGGGATGACTTTAAATCAAATAGTTTCTTGACGACAACGGAAATTCTTTTGAGCATGAACAGCCAGTCTTCAAAATCTTTTCTATAATTTTCCGGCATGTCATGGCGTAAGCGGGATTGCAGAGGCACCATGACTGCTGTGAGTGGATTATTAATTTCGTGGCCTATCGTACTAACAACTTCTTGAATTGCTGCGAGGCGCTGACTCTCGATCAATTGGCTTTGCATCTCCTGGAGTTTTTTTTGTGCTTCGCCGAGCTCCTTGTTCTTCTGAACCACAGCGTCATATGTGGATAAAAACAGATTCAAAATCTGCTGGCGGCTTGAAGTCACTGTATGCCGTTTACCATCTACCACGACCTCCATCGTTTCTTTTTGATCATAATTTCCATTTAAATCCCTGGCAGCGAGAATGGATTTTATTTTTGAAATAAGATAATTCTCATCGTATGGTTTCGGGACGAAATAATCGGCACCGGTATTCAATGCTTTGACGATACTTTCCGACGCTGACATCGTGGTAAGTAATATGACAGGTATGGAACTGAGAAGGGAGTCCTGCTTGAGAGCCTGACACAATTCATAACCGTCCATCTTCGGCATAAAAATATCGCTGATGATGAGATCTGGTTTGCCATTTCGAGCATGCGAAAGGGCATCCTTACCATCTACCGCCCGCTCAACGTTGTAGCCGTTTTTCTCTAGTAGATTCTTAAGTATGAGCAGCTGTGTCGGACTGTCTTCGACAATGAGGAGTGTTGCTGTTTTCTCTTTTTCCAGTTCCATTTTACCTCTAAGGATTTCTGAATATTACCTCAAAACCTTTGAGTTCACACGCATCATCGAGCACAGGATAGATGCGAGGCGTTCCGGGTCTCACAGCGTTGTACATAAACCTGTCACTTATAATAACAAATGTAAGAAACATCTGCATCTGCTTCCACATCAAAAGATGAATTTGCAGGAATAACCCACTCGGCGTTTCTCCCCATGGGTTTCCAGTTCTGGCCGGGCAGTTTGAGCCTGAGTGTTCCTGAGATGATGATCATGCGCTCTTCGGAAGACGTTGAAAATGTAAACTTGCCCTGTGAAATGACCCCGACAGTGGCATTCCCTTCTTCCGTCGTGAGTCCAAGACTTTGTACTTTACCGTCAAAATAGATGTTGTGTTTCATGATTGCTCCGTTGTATGTGGTTTGATAAAAACTATGGTGATATTTGGTGTATTCTATCCATTTCCTGATTGTTGAATCAGTATAAGCGTACTTTGAATATAGTAAAAATGCAATAACAATGAGCCAATGAGTGGTGGAAAGTAACGAGGGAACAGTGAACAGAAAACAGTGAAGAGTAAATAGGGAAGTGTCAAAAACCAAAATCTAACACCTAAAATCCGAAGCTAACAGTTATCAGTTTTACGCCTCACTATGCAAAAGGTGAATCATCCTGAGTTGCGAGAACATATCGATTCGAGTATTGCGTTTTGATGAGACTGATCAATGAAGCGACATTTCCAGTGATAATTCCATCGACCCCCATATCCAAATAGAACTGCATATGTGAAGAGCTTATGACGGTCCATACATAAACGAGCTTGAAAATGCCGCCGGGTGTCTGATCCCGCAGCTGGATTGCGCGTACGATGCTGCCTTTGATCCATGTAACGGGAGTGAACGTTGTTCCATTTGCATACGTAACGTGGAGTCCTCGCGTCTGGAAAAATGTCCTGACATCATCCGGCGTTGTCCCTCCATCGACGCCCACCGCTTCGTCCGGATGCTGCGGGGAAACCTGCGCCAGGAAACTCATTCCCTTGGATTTTCCTACGGTGGTAAGAATTGATACTTTGGGAAAAAATTGCGAAAAATGTGTCCGTATGGTATCGTAGAGCTGCGCATTGATATCGTACGAATACGGCGCCTTGAGATCGAAGGAAATCAAGGCAAGTTGGAGTGATTGATTTCCCCGGAGCGCTTGTACGAGATTATCGAGATAGGACATTAATGTAGGGCCGCTGTAGAGCCAGCTTGGCAGAAAATCTACATCCTCATCGTGAACGTAAAAAGTTTTCGATCCTTTGTCATAGCATACATCGGGCTCAAGCGCATTCGCCCCCGCTTGAAGATACGCGACTGCATCCTGCACATTGTTTGGATTGTGTCCGATCAAATAGAATTTTCTTGGCATATCATTTCCCGGGTTTTGCAGCATGGCAATGATAATCGTTCCCTTGAAACCTTGTTATGCGTAAAGAACAATATTCGAACGTAGAAGTTCCCCAAAACAGTAAAAAGTAAACAGTGAACAGCGAACGGTGAAGAGTGATGAGGAAAAAGCAAGGAGAGAAGAGGGAGACAAGAGCTTTTCAGTCGGTTTATCGTATTTCAACAATATCTTCAATTCCTTTTTCCCGGTATAGCGCGCAGTAATTGTGCTTCTACTCAATTTCACCGAGAAGAGTAATCATAATTTAAAAATTCTAAACTATTACCCCGTTCGAAGTCTTCGCTTGATGCCGAAATAGATGACCCAGAATACCATTGCAAACGGTACAAAGATCAATGCCTCAGATGGATGTTCAAGGAAGAGAAAAGCTGATCCATTGTCGGAATGATAATATGAAAACGGGCACAGCGAAAAGAAAATGGCGAAAGCAAGCACGAATGATCTCACCTTCATCCATCGCCGTGTGTATTTCAACGCTCTCACTTCTTCAGTAGGAGTCAGCGAAGGAACATTGTTTTCGGCAAACGGATCTTTGTATTTCTGTCGTGATTGTTGTTCAAACTCCGGATGTTCTTGAAAATATTCTTCCACAAACTTCTTTGTATCGCTGCTGCATTCATTTGCGAAATACAGCGGCAGCAGATCGTCCATCACTTCTTCTGTTATCTTCATACAACGTCTCCTTGTATCTTAAATAGAGAAACAAATTTTACTTACGTACGAAACGTTTTTATGTTCGCAGCAACCGTTCAATCGATTGCGCGTACGACGGAATTATTTGTCGGTGACATTTTTATTCCGTCCCCATGCAAGCCACATCAGCGCGGCTATCATAAGAAGCAGCGGTAGAGCCAGCAAACTTCCTTCCGGGCCTGTTGCGCCGCCGCTCAAAAGAATGTTCCCCTGCGGATGCACTGCAAACAGATGTCCCTGCGCAATTCTTCCGCTGTCCGCTGTTCCCCAAAGATAGGATTCCGCCCAATCCCATGAGGCATGAAAACCTATTGCCCACCAGAGGGATTTTAAATACCAGAGACTGATGCAGAAAACAAATCCGACGAATACAGCGGAAACTATTCCCACCGGGGATTCTCCCTTGTTCAAAATATGAATGCACCCAAAGAGAATGGAAAACACCATGGCGCTCCACCAGAATCCTATGCTGCGTGCTAAGGTCACCTGCATATAGCCGCGCATAAGGTATTCCTCATAGATACCGACTAAGAAAAATGCAACACTCCAACCAATTGCATATATGACTGCTGCTTTACCGAACAACTGCTGCCCATCAAAGACAAGAAAGCCGCTGAGATTCAACACGCCTACCAGGATGGAAAGAGCGATCACGCCGCAGAATAATCCATAGAGAAACCGCACAATGCGCCGTGTTCCTTCCAATCCGTAATAGATGATCGGTTTATGTTCGATCCGAGACATGACCATCGTGGCTGCCAGAAGCCCAAGAAATGCGGCAAGGTCGCTGGCACATGTCTGCAAAGGCTGCATCTCTTTCATAGATACATGATTTTTCTCGAGGAGATATATCGTCGGCATGAGGAAGAGAGCTGTAAATAGCCCCATCAGGAGGAAGAAGATACCGATACTCCAGCCGGCACGAATTCCATGCTTGCCAACGAAGACGCGATGGAAAAAAGATGGAGGCATTTCTTGTGAAATCAAATCATCATTCATGGTCATTCCTTGTTGTGGTTTTCGATAATAGCGAAACTAATTTCGCACGTGCACGAAACACTTTTACTTTCGCTGCAACAACCGTTAAGCCGGTTGTGCGTGCAATCTCTTCGTATGATAATCCTTCTTCTGCTCGCAGAATCAACACCGTCCGGTCGATCTCCGGCAATTGCTGCATTGCCTCTAAGGTCAATTGCAATTCCGATTGAAGCTCCGTTCTCGTTTCTAACGCGATTACGGTATCGGGCATTGTTTCGTTCAGCGATGTGTGTCTTTTTTGCCGTTTCTGTTTATACAGAAAGCGATTCCGCGCAATCGTGAAGAGGTACGCCTTCACGGTCTCGGTGCGTATTTCGGTATCGGCAAGCCATGCGCGCTCGAACGTTTCCAGTGTAATATCGTTTGCCTCATCCGAATCGCCGCACAGCCAGAACGCAAACCGGTGCACATCCTTTGCGTAGGTGTGATACAATTGATTGAACGTGAGAAGATTCATACTCATTTCTATACTATACTATCTTCGATATAAGGAAAAGTTACATGAAAAATGAAATATTTTTTATATTGACAATATTATCAAGATTCAGGTGACTTGCGGATAAATGGAAAACTAAGTACTATTTTCGCAAGCAACCTGTTGGAGATTGAATATAAGAAAATCGCTTTGGGGAGTCGGTGCGGTTTTAATCTTTTCTGAAATATTCTCTGATTATCAAATCCGGGAATTTGCCGTTGCAACCCAGGCAAGGTTTGGCTACATTTTGAACGAAAGCGAAATGATTCTATGGTTAAAACAAAACAAAAGAAAAACCACCAATATAAGACAACAAAGCACACGCTGAAAAAAAAGCGGATAGCGGAAGAGCAAGCGGTGTACGGCGCGAGTGGTTCCCCGATCCATGATTTAGTACCTCAGGCAATCAAAAAAGATAACTCTGACTTACTGAACATCAAAGAAGCGGCAGAGTGGGCAACCAAACATCTGGCGAAGAATGTGACAACCTCGAATATCTCCTATCTGATTCAATATGGAAGAATTAAAAAGTTTGGCGATAACGGAACTACACAAATTTCTAAGAAAGAATTAACGATCTATTATAGTTCATTCAATGGGCGGCGAGAACTTTCATGGAAAGACCAGCTCGGTAAAGATTTGAACTGGGCGCTTTCATTCGATCAATACAAAGAAGCAGAAACCACGAAACACGTTCATCGTTTGCATCCATACAAAGGAAAATTTATTCCGCAGCTAGTGGAATACTTCCTCGATAGCCATACCGATAAATTTAAAAAGGAAGTTTATTTCCATAAAAACGATATTATTCTTGATCCGTTTTGCGGAAGCGGAACGACGCTTGTGCAGGCAAGCGAATTGGGAATGCATGCCGTTGGTATCGATGTCTCTGTGTTCAATGCGCTGATTAGTAACTGTAAAATCACAAAGTTTGATTTGATCGATGTTCAGAAGGAAATTAACAGAATTACACATGCTTTGAAAGCATTCCTCGCTAATTCTCATACTGTCGAGTTTGAGGAAAAGCTTTTGCAAGAACTCTACAAGTTTAACAACGAGTTTTTTCCCGTTCCGGAATACAAATATAAAATTCAACGAGATGAAATAGACGAAGAGTCATACGGGCCGGAAAAAGCTAGAGAATTTTTACCGATCTATCAAAAACTCGTCAAAGATTATAAAATTAAACTCCGGCAGGACAGCGAAGACACCTTTTTAGATAAATGGTATTCCCAGCATATTCGCAATGAAATTGAATTTGTGTTCACTGAAATTAAAAAAATCAAGAACGTTGATACAAAGAAAATTGTCAGTATCATTCTCAGCCGAACAATTCGCTCGTGCCGCGCAACGACTCATGCAGATTTGGCAACACTTCTTGAACCAATCACAAAGACTTACTATTGTGCAAAACACGGAAAGATGTGTAAGCCGCTCTTTTCTATTTTAAAGTGGTGGGAAACATATACTAAAGATACCGTAAAACGTTTAGCTGATTTTGGGAAATTGCGAACCGAAACACACCAGTATTGTTTGACAGGGGACAGCAAAACCATCGATATTGTCGCACAGCTTGAAAAGAAAAATTCTGAATTAGCTTCACTAATCGCAAAACGAAAGATTAATGGAATATTCTCCAGTCCTCCCTATGTTGGATTGATCGATTACCATGAGCAACATGCCTATGCTTATGATCTGTTTGGCTTTAAGAGGCAGGATGAACTGGAAATAGGCCCATTATCCAAAGGTCAGGGCAGAGAAGCGAAAGAAAGCTATGCAAGAAGCATTGGGGAGGTTTTGATTAACTGTAAAAGATTTATGACGAAAGATTACAATGTATTCTTAGTGGCAAATGATAAATGGAATTTATATCCTACTATCGCGGAACAAGCCGGTATGAAAATAGTGAACCAATATAGACGCCCAGTCCTAAACCGGACAGAAAAAGACAAAGGCGCGTATTCGGAAATCATTTTTCATTTGAGGGGGAAATGATATGGAATATATATTAGAAGATATTTCAGAGATAAACATTGTTGTTACCGACGAGAAATATTATTGTGAGTATGGTGAACTTGAGTATTCGCTTGAAGACAAAACAGTTATCATAAATGCACTTAGTGTATATTTAAAAAGAAATAAAATTGGAACACGGCTTGTAAAAGAATTAGAATCACAGTTTAAAAATTTAAATTTCGAATCTGTCGAAGTTCCTGTCTCTCCTACGAAAGAAGCTGTCCTGTTTTGGAAAAGTATGGGATATAAAGCGTTATCTGATGATGATAAGTATTGGGCAAAAAAGATTGCACGAGGTTGGCAAGAGGGTTCTTGGGATACTCCTCAGGGAGTTGTTGTAATGAAGAAACAACTGAATTAATAACTAATGTTAATATTATAAGAAGAGTTGGTACTATTTAAATCAAAAAGGCAACCTAATGTCTTTATCAAAATCTGAAATAAATACCATAGAAGATGTATTGACAAATTGTTTACGCAATAAATTTCAGAATCATAACCCGGAACCGGCATATATGCCATTTCAAACGCGGTTGCTGGGTAAAGAACGATTAGCCTTGTATTCTTTTATTCATTCACTTATAACAAATTTTGGTGTAACGTTCTTCGAGCCGGTTGCATTGGTGTTAGCACAAAGGAATTTTAAAAATGCAAAATTACAAGAAATAGCAGGCGATCAGATTAGTGAGAATGCACACGGAGTTATACAGGAAATTATGGACAATCTTGCTACTGCCACAATTTCTCCAAACAAACCCAAAGAAATAGAAGCTATTCGTAAGGTTTGTCAAAAAGGCAAGATGAAAAAAGTAAAACCAACAAAAGTAGATGTCTGGATAGAAAATAAATCTGGCGAACTATTCCTTTTTGATATAAAAACAGCAAAGCCAAATGCCGGTGGCTTCAAAGAATTCAAGCGAACTTTATTGGAATGGGTTGCGGCGATACTTGCAAAAAACCCCAAAACAAAAGTGAATACTCTTATTGCTATTCCATACAATCCGTATGAACCAAAACCCTATACTCGCTGGACAATGAGAGGAATGATAGACTTAGAAAACGAACTAAAAGTCGGCAAAGAGTTCTGGGATTTTATAGGCGGCGAAGGTGCGTACGAAGCCTTGCTTGGATGTTTCGAACGAGTTGGAATAGACCTCAGGGATGAAATAGATGCATACTTCAGAAAATTTAAATTAGATAAATAAAAGGGGAATCGTTATGGATAAACGAAAACATATTTACTACCTCACCGTCAGCGATGTGCAAACCGTTGCACAAGAAATTTTAGAACGTGAACTTACTGAAAAAGAATTAACACGGGTTGTCGATAAACTTCCTGATAAAATCCAGTGGTACGATGCGATTGAAGAAGTAATTACTCGGGAAACCGCAGCGCATTAGTTCCCTTTTTATCTTGTTCTCAAACTCGCGGAGTACAAAAATAAATCCTCGTAGGGACGTATGGCTATACGTCCCTACTTTCCCTTTATCATCATTCGTATCTGGCTTAAGTGATTAATATCATGCCCCGCCAGCATTTCGGCTACACGTGTAACTGATTCTTTGCCGCGCTCGGAGTGCATGCCGTAATTGTCCCACATCTCACGAGGCAGGGATTTTAACAGGTGTATATTGCGCAACCGGTTGATTTGATACGCTTCCAGCGAAACAGCCGGATCCTGTTTTTTATAGTTGGAATATTGCGCCCATACATCCTGATCGAATCCCTGGATCGGTGTGCCGTTCGATCCTAAAATAAGCCGGATGCGAAAACTACAGACGATCTCCGTATCGGCGATGTGCCCGAGAATTTCCGCGATGGACCATTTATCCTTCACCTGCCGTTTTGTGAGTTTTGTTTTCGGCACTCCTTTCAGCAGAGAGCTTAACTGTTTTGGCGTGGACGCGAGCACCTTGAGAGTTTTTTTCCCCTGCACATAGCCGAGGATCCTTTCGGTGTATTGTTGAGGCGTTTCCTTCATAGTATTACCTTTCACTGGAATGAGATGAATATAATAATCTAGATAATCACAAAGAGAAAACATCCTAAGAATTCGAATTGTTCCCTGAAAACGGCGAATCGAAAAAAGGTTCTTGATGAATCCGGTTATTTTTGTTATATAAATAATATTGTAAAAGATTTGCAACCAGAATAGGATAACCAAAATGGCAACAGACAACAACAAATCTAGAATATCCAAGAAGAATCCTGATTCCTCTGCTCCGGCAATATTCCGAAAAATGCATGAATCCGGCTGCTTTGTTATTCCGAACCCGTGGGATATCGGATCAGCAGTGTATCTCCGTCACCTCGGTTTCAAGGCACTCGCTACAACTTCTGCGGGCTTCGCATTCTCCCGCGGCTTGCCGGATTCGGTCAAGGCACTCTCGCTCGATGCAGTGCTGGTGCATATCAGGGAGATCGCTGCGGCAACGCCGCTCCCTGTCAACGCCGACTTCCAATCCGGTTATGCAGACGATCCGGCAGAAGTTGCAAAAAATGTAACGCTCTGTGTTCGCACCGGAACCGCAGGCCTCTCCATCGAAGACGCAACAGGGGATCCTTCGAATCCTCTATATGAACGCAATAAAGCCATCGAACGCATCCGGGCGGCACGCGCTGCAATCGATGCAACGAATATACAGGTAGTACTGACAGCGCGATGCGAATCATGGCTCGTGGGTGATGGCAATGCAGGGCGTACTGCGCTTGACCGACTTGTTGCTTATGCCGATGCAGGGGCGGATTGCCTTTTCGCCCCGGGAGTTCGGGAGCCTGAAATGATTTCCGCAATTGTCAAAGCAGTAGCGCCCAAACCCGTGAATGTTCTGATCTCATCGCCAGTTCCGGGACTAACGCTTGCCCGGCTTGCAGACCTCGGAGTTCGGCGCGTCTCTGTCGGATCTGCACTGGCACGTGCTGCCTGGACGGGATTCATTCTTGCTGCGAGAAATATTGCAGAGACCGGAACGTTTGATTCTCTGAAAGATGCAGTTCCATTCAATGAACTGAACAATGTTTTTACATAATTGGAAAGTTTGAGAGAAATGAAATTAGTAGCTCTTCGACAAGCTTTGGCGTGAGCGGAGTCGTTGGTTCAGGATCACATAACCGCCATTTACAAGAAAATGGGCTAAAAAGAGGTTCCATCGGGTTGTTCTTGCTTTCCAATGGGCTTTCCATTACATTAAACCATTAGCGGTATCATTTAAAACAATACTTTAAGTCCGCATTGATAAGTCTAATAAATTTTTTCTACCCAAATAAAAATCACGGCGGTAATCTATCCTGTTTGGCCCAAATTGTCTGTTTGGTTTTTTTATTTCTTTTTCTGTTCACAGTCTCTGGATTTCTATTACCGGTACAGGCACAAGAAGGATCGCCTGTATCTTCTCCCTCAGTGGCGGAAGAACAGGACTATGAATTCGCTTTCGGATTGTACAGCGATAGTCTCTTCCAGCTTGCCGGTCAGCAATTTGAAACCTTTGTTCAAAAATATCCCAAAAGCATCAAGCGGCAGGATGCAGAGTTTTTTGGTGCAGAGTGTTTGTTCCAGTCGGCACAATTTCAAAACGCAGTTTCAAAGTATAACGAATTTATCCGGAATAATTCAGACTCCAAATATGTACCGGAAGCATATCTTAAACTTGGTCAGACCTGCATCAATCTAAAAAAGACCAGCGAAGCAATTGCCGCATTGAAAATCGTGCTGGATAAGTATGGCGAAAGTGAATCTGCCGGTGAAGCGGCGTACTGGATCGGCGAAGCGTCTTTGCGGAATGACGATACTCAAAATGCGCTTAAATATTACACGCTTGCATACGAGAATTATCCGAAAAACCGCCTGCGCGATTATGCATTGTATTCCATTGCGTGGACATATCAGAAGCGGACGGAGTACTCGAAAGCTGCCGGGTGGTACGGCAAACTGATTGCTGAATTTCCGCAGAGTAGCCTCACACCGGGTGCGCACGTTCGAATCGGCGAATGTTTCTATTATGCAAAAAACTATCAACAGGCTGTCGATGAGCTCACACAATCGCGCCCGGAGATTCATGACGAAGAAGAATTAGCAAACGCCGATTACCTCCTTGCCGAGTCATTGTACAAACTTCGTGATTTTGCAGGGGCGCAAAAGCGGTATGAGAAATTTCTTCTCGATCATCCGAAAAATACACTTGACCCTGAAGTAACGTACAATCTCGCATGGAGTTTACTTAATCAGAAGAATTATTCAAAGGCGATCGAGGTTTTTGATAAGCTGACAAACCGCTCTGATGAACTCGGGCATGCGGCTTTATACCGGCGCGGAACTGCCGAACGGTTTGCCGGGCAAAATGCAGCCGCGCTGAAAACATTTGACGAAGTTCTCAAGCGCGAGCCGCAGGGCGAGTGGTCGGACAATGCGCTGCTCGATGCCGGCTTGATTTTCTTTGAGGAAACAAATGCAGGCAAAGCAAAGACATACTTCCAGCGTTTGACGGTAGAATTTCCGAAAAGCGACGTTTTGCCGGATGCGTGTAAAATGCTGGGCGATTGTTTACTGATCGAAGGGAACTTCCAGGAAGCGCAGGTATGGTTTAAGAAAGCGCTGGCGGTTCCGGCTGCACCGTTCGAGGTGAAGGTTGAAGCCGGTTTCCAATCGGCGTTCTGTTCATTCAAGATGAAAAAATTTAAAGATGCTGCATCAAAATTTGCAGAGTTTATTTCACTCTATCCAAAACATCCGAAGGCCCATGAGGCAAAATTCTATCAGGCGGAAGCGGAGTACCGGCTTGGAAATTATAATGCATCAACGCGGCTCTACAAGGAATCTGCAGAGGGTTCAGGATCTTCGAAGAAGGAAGAATCCTTGTATGGAATTGCCTGGGCATGGTACAAGCAGGGAAAGTTTCCGCAGGCAATCGAATCGTTTGAGCAATTGCTGTTGGAATTTCCGAAAGGCAAGTTCGCATTCGATGCGCGTTTGCGTTTGGGCGATGCACATTTCTTCCAGAAGGATTACAAAAATGCTGCCGGTGTTTACCGCACCATCATTCGCATGTATCCGGACAGCGCGTCCATCGATTATGCCTATTACCAGATGGGTCAGAGTTACCTCAAGGACGGCGACAATACCGAGGCGGTCAACGCTTTTAACGGATTGATCAAAACCATGCCGCACTCGCCGCTTGCCGACGATGCGCAGTTTGCCTTGGGATGGGTCAACTTCCAGCGGAAGGAATACGGCGAGGCGATTAAGGAATTCAATACGCTGATAAAAACTTTTCCCAAGAGCGAGATAGTACCGCGTGTGTATTACAGCCTCGGCGACAGTTATTACAATATGCAGCAGTATGCTGCGGCGGAAAAATCCTACCGCGAAGTGCTGAGACAATTTCCGAAAAGCCCGTATGTTGCAGATGCCACGACCGGAATTCAGTACTGCTTAACCGCGCTGGGAAAAGACGCTGAGGCGGTTGATGTTTTAGACGAGTTCGCAAAAGAGAATCCGAATTCACCGGTGAGCGAAGAGCTTCAGTTGAAAAAGGGCGACCTGCTTTTCAACCAGAAAAAATATGCAGATGCCGCAGCCGTCTTCCGTGGATTCGTGGATAAATATCCCGATTCAAAACTGCTTGCGAACGCACACTATGCGTTAGCGAAATGTTACCGCGTACAGGGCAATCCCGATGAGGCGGCGCTGGCATTTGAACGAGCCGCAAATATTCCCAATGCAACGGATAAACTTGTCGGTGCTTCCGTGTTCGAAGCGGCGGAGATTTATACCACGCAGCACAAATCTGATAAAGCAATCGTCATTTTGCAGAATCTTCAGGAGAAAGTGAAGGACCCGGAGATTCTTGCCGAAGCGAAATTGAGAACAGGTGAAGCATTGCTTTCACTCGGAAAGAATGGGGATGCGAATGCGCAGTTCGAAGAGGTTATAAAAGAGTATAGCGATCTGCCTCTTGCAGATAAAGCGCGGATTGCACAGGCGCGAATGTATTTTGAATCGCAGGACTATGACCGGGCAAAAGCCGCTGCGGAAAAGGTAGCAGTATCGCGAAAAGATGAAACAGGAGCTGAAGCACAATATATCGTAGGTGCATCCCTCGCCGGAAAAAAAGATTGGGCAAATGTCATCCCTGCATTGCTGCGGGTGAAATATGTTTTCCCGTCGTATACCCGGTGGGTTGGAAGAGCGTATCTTGGCCTGGGTGATGCCTACGAGCAAACAAAAGATGTACGCCGTGCACGCGAATCGTATCTGACAGTTCTCAAACTGAAAACAGACAGCCCGGTTATCGAAGAAGCCAAACGGCGTCTGAAAAGAATGGAACAGCACTAGTGCGCGCGGTGCTTCGTATATGGGAAGTAGCGATTTTTCTGTTTGTTCTTCAGGTACAGGTATTGATGGCGCAGGAAGAACAGATAGAAAACGCAAAGAAAAATCCGGCTGCGCGGCATGTGGAAATGAAGGCGCCGGAGCAGGACACGAGCAAGGCACCGGCAAAAACCGAGCAGCGTCCTCTTCCAAAATTTGATTTACCGGAATTTATCATCACAGGAACTGCATCAATCGATTTGCCGAACCTTGAAAAAATTATGACTGACGATTCAGCTGAAGTGCCGCGACAAATGTTGAAGTCTTCCGAAAAAATCCCCCGTGATCGCGAAACGCTGGAACTTCAAATGAAAAACCGCGAAGGAGATCTGCCGGCACAAGCAGGGAGCTATTCAGGATTTGCAAAAGCGGGCATCGGCACGTACTTCACGCCGCAAGTCGAACTTCAAGTAGGCCGGTCAGTACCGGAATACTTTTATTCTCTCGGTGGAAAATATTTTCGAACGAAAGGGTACGCACCAAGCACAGATCGATCAAACGGCGGTTTTACAGCATATGGAGGAACAACGCTGACATCATCGAGTTTGCCGGTACTTCAGGATGCGGCGATCAATGGCAAACTTGGTTACCGGAGCGAATCATTTCATTTCTATGGTTCACCTGTTCCGAATCTTCAACGAACGTTTTCCGATTTCCAATTGCAGGCGGGATTAGAGAACCAAACATTGATTGATCTTCCTTACTCAGCCGGAATTTCTTTGGAAAGTTTCGATATAGCGGATTCGTCTGCATCGGCAAATGAAACCCGATTGGATCTGAACTACCAAACCTCATTCCCGATTGCATCTCTTCCTGTTCAAACAAAATTCCATTTCATGACTGCCTCAGGCGGACTGGCGTTTATGGATTTGTCTGCGGGAGTGCAAAACTATCGGTACGGCGGTATTCTTTTCGAAGGATTCCTCCATTGGTATTGGGCTAAAGGAATGGCAGGTCAGGATTTGGCCCGTCTGTGCCCGAATGTAACGGCCAGCTATCAAATTTCATCCCAGCATCGGATATATATATCGTATGAACCAATGTTCGTTCCGATGTCCTTGGCATCGAACATGACTGTAAACCGGTTCCTATCTGCCGCTTCAACCGTTCAACATGAATATATAAGAGATGCAGGCGAGCTTGGTATTGAATCCCATTGGACAGAAGCAGTGCAGAGCCGCGTGTTTTTGAATGTGAAATCTGTTCGTGATTTGCCGATGTTCTCAGATTCCTCCCGTCAGGGTGTCTGGATGCTCGCCTATGGAGGGCTGGCAACAATTGCAACATTCTGTGCTGAAATGGTTGCAAAGTTGAACTCAAATGATTATTTTGCTTCTAATATTTTACTCCGTTCTACGAATGATTTTTTTTCGGGCGGAAAAATTCCGTACACACCGGCTGTTGAAATTTGGTGTTCTGCTATCCATAAAATTGGAACAGCAGTAGCAGTGAGTGCGGATGCGAGGTTTACAGGTGAACGAACAACGGATCTTGCCGGTAAGGCTGCACTTTCAAAGTATGCAGTTGTTGATATACGTTGTGAATATGTACCGGTTGAATTTTTAAGACTTTCAGCCGGAATACAAAACGTAACAGATACGAAATATGAAGTTTGGCGCGGTTATAAAGAATTTCCATTAACGATGCAATTCGATGCACAAATAAAATGGTAAAGAACAAGTGTTCGTACACACGGAACATTCCAAACATACAAGGAGGATTATTCAATGCCAGATTTGAATCTCATTGATGAGGGCGGGTTTGAAGATACGCCGGCAACGCCGGTCGTCGCTCCACCGGTTAAAAAGAATATTAAAAGCAGCGGCGGAGGAGGGGGCGGAAAAATAATTCTGCTCGTAGTCTTGGTTCTTTGTATTGTGGCAGGAGGTGTGTTTTTTTTGAACCAGCGCGGGATTATTAAAATTTGGGGCAAGAAAAAGACGATTGTCCAAGTGCAGGAAGAGCAATTCCCGCCGGAAACCCAAAGTCAGCCTGTACAAGCGCAGCCACAACCGGATACAAATGCAGTGGCAATGATAGAAACATCTCCCGTTGAAGAAAAACAGGTTCCTAGTAAGGAATCTGAAACAATAACAATAGAGCCTGCTGCGAAAAAAACAAAGGCGGTAAAAAAGCACGAAGCAATGATAGAGACAGAGTCTTCTTCAAAACTCAGCGAGATGAGCGGTGAATTTACGATTCAGGTCATCGCCTATCGTGAAAAGAAAAAAGCAGAAGAGACGGCAAAGAATTTAGAGATTTCAGGATATCCTTCGTTCGTTGAAAAAATTCCGATGAAGGGTGGTGAATGGTATACTGTTCGCATCGGGCGCTATTCATCTCGCGATGAAGCGAAGAAAGCAGTTGCATCGTTTGCAGAACAATTGCAGGCTCACTACGTTATCGACAAGGTTCGGAAATAAATATTTTAAAGTATATCTCTCGTCCATTTTTATTTCGTCACAGCACTGTTGTTTTTGTGAATGAACGAGAGTACGAGGCACATCAGGCAATGCCGGTTATGGGTGTGAAGCGCGGCGTACAGGAGTCCATGTGAATATATCGCCGCGCTTGGGAAGAGTTCCATACGGTGCAAAAGAGTTGCAGCGTGTTTATAAAAAACAGATGTCGCTTGCATTCGTTCTTGCTGTCGCGCTTACACTTGCCATTCTGAGTTCATTCCGGTTCTTTATTGATCCGGAATATTTCAATCCTTCCCCGCAGCACGCTATCCGTATTTTCACATATTCAGAAATTGAGCTTCCTCATTCATTGACCGATGTGGAAACCGGAATGTCTGCATATCCGATTCTTCAAAACCAAACCGTTTTTCCGGAAACAGGTTCTCTTGATGCGGCAACTTTTCCGAGCAGATCAAATTCTAAAAAACGCGGTGCACCGGGGGAACGGCGGCCCGGCGAGGGTTTGAGTTCTTTGCCGGGGCAGGTCGGCATTGATAAAATTCAAGAAGACGACAGGACGACCTCACCGAACGACATGGGCAATATGAACGCTCCTGCAGATCATCATGATATTGCGGGCGGCGGAGGAGAATCACGCGAGCCATGGCGAAAAGGCGGGCGCCCCGTACCGGGAAAAGCCGGCGAGCCGCCAAGCGGAGTTGACCGTTCGGGAATTGGAAGTTCTTCCAAGCCCTCTGCTGGAAACACACCGTATGGAATCGGATCCGGAGAGGACGGTGAAGGAGATGGAAATGGAGTGTTTTCCATGCACTGGCTTCATGGAATGACACGCCGCAAGATCAGCGGTGAACTGCCAAAATATCCGCAGGGAGCGGCGGTCTCAGCTCAGGTTCGAATTCTCACAATCGTTTTACCTGACGGTACGGTACGTTCTGTTCAGCCTGAACAAAAAGCGAATCGTCTTTTAGAAGAAGCCGCAATGAAAGCAGTTCGTTTCTGGAAGTTTGAACCGCTTGGATCGTCTTTGCCGCAAGTGGAACAATCCTGCATTATCACGTTCTCGTTTAAGCTGAAGTAGTTGGAGTGTTTGGTCCTTTCTTCTTTCCATCGTCCTGCTTAGGTTCTGTCAGAAAATAGAAGTAATAAAAGACAATTTCCATGGCTGTGAGGAACAAAAGTGAAATCGTATCCCGGCTGATCTCTTTCCTGATACTCCGCCACATCCAGGAATCCAGCGGCTGCCAATACCATTTGATAAACCATTCGGGAGTGAAGAGAAGATTTGTCAGGATCGCAGCAATAGTCCAGCCGACCGCAAAAACAATACCCACGAACGCTATGGCAAGAAACCCTTCACCCATGCTTTCTTTTTTAAATTTGAAAAAGGCAAAGACAACCAGGAGAATATGCAGGAGAAAAATAAATCCAGCTACCATAGGATTACGTTATAAGTTAAAAGTGTAAAATTAAATGGAAAAGTTTCATACGTATTTGCACTTTTGAATTTATACTTTTGCATTGAATATTGATTTAGTATGCATCATTGCCAAAAAGAACAGCGTGAATAGTCTTGAGAATAATTTTCAGATCAAATACAAGCGACCAATGTTCTATGTAATAAATGTCGTACTTCGTTCGTTCAGCAATGGAAGCATTACCCCGCAAGCCGTTGACTTGCGCCCAGCCTGTCATGCCGGTTTTTGCGCGGTGGCGTTCCAGGTACCTCGGTATTTGATTTTTGAATTTCTCTACAAAGTGCTGCCGCTCCGGACGGGGTCCAACAACGCTCATATCGCCTTTGATAACATTAATCAATTGAGGAAGTTCGTCCAAACTGAAGCGGCGCAGAAATCGGCCGAGCCCCGTTGTTCGGGGATCATTTTTTTGGGACCAGACCGGACCGCTCGATTGTTCCGCATCAGTGCGCATGGATCTGAATTTAATAACTTTGAATACTTCACCATCCAATCCTACCCGTTCCTGGAGATAAAAGATCGGCCCTTTTGAGTCGAGCTTCATGAGAATTGCAATCAAGAGGATTATAGGACTTGCGAGTAGGAGGATGCACGATGCGAAGATCAGGTCAAACGTCCGCTTGGCGATAAAATTCCATGTGCTCAGTGTTGGACTTTTAATACCGAGGAATGGGATTCCTTCGATGTGCTTGATTTGCACTTGACTGGTCATCAGATCAAGTATATCAGGAACCATCATCATTTCCACATTTAATCCCTGGCAGTCCCGCACGAGATCATGCAGCTGAGAATGCTCCTCTTCGTTCAATGCTATCAACACAACATCAATACTGTGTGTTTTGATCAAATCCGGTACCGATGAAATGGGTCCTAAATACGGTATATGTTCCTTGGTGTTCTCCATACTGTCTTGCAAGGAACAATAGCCGAGAGCCTCATATCCAAGTGAGAGATGCGTGGTAAGAGAATGAAATATTTTGCCCGCGACAGTGCTTGTCCCGACAATGATGAGCTTCTTTAAGTCGTTGCCGTGCGCATACCAGTATTGTTCAAACTTCATGAGAACAAATCGTCCGATCGAGATGAATATGACTGCGGAAATACCAAGGATCCAAAACACAATGCGTGAATAGGAAAATGAACGGTAGAAAAATGCGCCTGCCATGACAATGAGCATGCCGAGTACGACAATGCGTACGACGGCAAAAAATTCGTCCGAGAAAGACGTAATGCGCCGCGGCAAATATAAACGGCGCGTGTGAAACAGCCAGCACCACACAGGTATAACAACAAACGAACTTTGAATGTACGCCTCTAACGGCGGAAGTCCGTACGAAATGGGAATATAGTTTGTGAGTGTTGAAAAAAATCTGAGCCAGTACGAGAAGAGAAACGACGCTTCTATTGCGAGAGCATCGGAGATAACCGTGAGGAATGGAATTAATAAATCTTGTCGTCGTTTATGTGACATCAGGTATCAGTTATCAGATAATCAAACTTCACCGAACATTTCCTGTTCAACTTCCTGGAAAATTATGTGACCGATGGTAATATGACCTTCTTGAACCCGCTGCGCATCGTCCGATGGAACAATGATGGCAAGGTCGACGAGTTTTTTCGAATTGCCGCCGCCTTTGCCAAGAAAACCGATTGTTGCCAATTTCATCTCCCGTGCCTTTTGGAATGCTTTATTTACACTGTTCGAGTTACCGCTTGTGGAAATTCCAATGAGCACATCGCCTTCAACACCCAGTGCTTCGAGTGAGCGTGTGAAAACATTGTCATAACCGAGATCGTTGGCGCCGGCAGTCAGCATGGACGAATCAGTGGTGAGGGCGATTGCGGGTAAGCCCGGGCGTTTGATGCGAGGGCTGAGGCGGATCACAAACTCCGTTGCGAGGTGCTGTGCATCAGCCGCGCTGCCGCCGTTACCGCAGAGCAGTACTTTCTTCTTGCTGTTGAATGCATGAATAATAATATCTACCGCTTTGGAAATATCCGGCACACACTGCTGTAAAATGCGGAGCTTCGTGTCGCTGCTTTCTTTCAGCGAATCACTGATAAACGTATTTCGTGAAATATTTATTTCCGGTGAGAGTGTCATAAGAAGCCCTATCGTGATTTCTGCTTATGATGTGTGTATAGCACTAGCGAACTCTTGAATGAATGAGCCATGTGAATTTTCTTCGATGATTGTTCCCGTCACGATGAACGAAGCGCCGGCTTGAACCTTATTTTTTGCCTCTTCCGGGGTTCGAATTCCGCCGCCGACAATGACAGGCAGTGAACAGTACTTTGTTACTTTCTTTATCATCGCGTCGGGTACGGATTGTTTGGCGCCGCTGCCTGCTTCCAGGTAGAGCAATTTCAAGCCGATGAGTTCCGCCGCAAGCGCGTGCGCAACGGCAATGTCCGGCTTCTCCCGCGGAATCGGTTTTGTATTACTCATAAATTCTGCCGAAGTGACATTCCCGCCTTCGATCAGCATATATCCGGTTGAAATGGCTTCAAGTTCCATTCGTTTAATGATCGGAGCGGCATTTACTTGACTGCCGATAAGATAATCCGGGTTGCGCCCGCTGATGAGCAGAAGAAACAGTATCGCATCGGCTTCAGCGGAAACCTGCGACACGGTGCCCGGAAAAATGATCACCGGCGCTTCTGTATTCTTCTTGATAATGTTTAGAGTCTTATCGAATTCATTCGAGAGCATGAGACTGCCGCCGACGAGAAATGCATCAGTTCCGGCTTTCGACGCTTCGCAAATGAAGGACGGCAGCTTCGTCGGTTCAATTTTATCCGGATCGATGAGCAGCAAATATCCAGCACCTCGATCACATTTGATTTTGAGAAGTTGTTCCAGGGTTGTCATTTGATAATCTTCACTTTCGTAAAAGAGATTCCACAACCGATTTCGTTTGCGCAAGCGCTTCATCTATCTTCGAAACATCTTTTCCGCCGGCAGTAGCCATATGAGGACGTCCACCGCCGCCTCCTCCGACGAATTTAGCGATTGCACCGACAACTTTTCCGGCTTCGATTATTTTCGCGGCAACGAGATCATCCGTTACAACGCAGACTAGCTGTACTTTATCTTCCAAAACGCATGCAAGCAGTCCGACACCGCTGCCAAGTTTTGATCGAAGCGAATCGCCAAGGTTTTTTACCTCATCGATTGAAGCGGCAGATACTTTTGATGCAACCAGTTTGATATCCCCAATCGTAACAGCAGAGGCAATCAAGTCGTCCATGGAACCTGAAAGCGACTTCAACCGTGATTTCGCCAAATCTTTTTCTAACGCTTTCTTCTCATCGGCAAGTTGGAGTATGATTTCTTCAAGAACCCGGTTATGACGGGTGATTTGATGAAAACACGAGGCAAGTTCAATAGAAGCATGAATTGGAAATGCTGTTACACGCTTCAGGTTTTCCAACCGCTGTTCGAATCCGCCAAATGAATTGTGAATTAACTCTGTTTTTCCATCGCTTGTAGAAATTAATTCAGTTTTCAATTTTGAAAGTTCATCTATTTGATGATTAGCATACTCAAGACGGTTGAGCAGGTTTTGATCCTGTAATTTCAGAAGTTCAAGTGCATAGTCATGTGTTACTGCTTCGATGCGGCGCACACCGCTTGCCACACTGCCCTCGGTGCGGATTTTAAAATATCCGATCTCACCGGTGTTATTGACATGGGTACCGCCGCAAAACTCGATACTGAAGTCGCCGAACTGAATCACGTTGACGAAGTCGCCGTATTTGTCGCCGAAAAACATCAACGCGCCGAGTTTTTTCGCATCCTCGAAGGGAATATTATTCAATCCCGGAGTGCGCGGAAGATTTTCTTTGATCTTCTCATTCACGAGTGATTCGATATCGGCAAGTTCCTGATCTGTAAGCTTAGCAAAATGCGCGAAGTCGAACCGTAAATAATCCGGTGCAACCAATGAGCCGGCTTGATGCACGTGCGTTCCGAGAATCCGGCGCAGTGCATTGTGCAGCAAATGCGTGGCAGAATGGTTGCGCATGATGGAGAGGCGGCGTTCCAAATCAATTTCGGCTGTCACGATTTTATTTTTTATGTCAGGAAGATCATCTTTTGTTATGTGCAAGAAGATGTCTTGATCCCTTTTTGTATCAATCACTTTATACTGGATTCCATCTGCAATAATAAAACCAGTGTCACCTACTTGACCACCACTTTCCCCATAAAAAGGAGTTTCACGAAGGGCGAACCAGCGAGCAACATTAGCAACAACGATAGAATTGAGTTTTGATTCCGAATATCCCAAGAATGTTGTCTTTTCAGGTGGTGTATACGTTGCTGTCGCACTCAGTTGCTGTTTAGGTATTTTTATGTTTATGGAAGCGGTTCGAGTTTCGCGCGAACGTACTTTCTGTTCTTCCATCAATTTAATAAAAGCATTAAAATCCACTTTCAATCCGTGTTCGCTTGCCATCAGTTCGGTAAGATCAAGAGGAAAGCCAAACGTATCATACAATTTGAAAGCGTCTTCACCGGAAATTGTTTTTGAAGTTTGCGTTTCGGGCTTTGTTATAAGTTCTTCGAAAATTTTCAGTCCGTTATCGAGCGTTGTATTAAAACTTTCTTCTTCCCCTTTGATCACTTTTTGAATGTGATCTTGGTTTGTTTTGATTTCAGGAAAAATGTAGCTCATGGTCTCAACAAGGGTCGGTACGAGTTGATAAATAAACGGCTCGTGCATACCTATGTTACGTCCGAAACGGGCGGCGCGGCGCAGGATCCGGCGGAGAACATATCCGCGTCCTTCGTTGCTGGGAAGCGCACCATCACCAATGGCAAATGTCAGTGTGCGCACGTGATCGGCAATGACGCGCATAGATGTATCAAATTCGAATTGTGAATTTTCAATTGCGGATTCCCTGCCGCCATTGTACGGTTTGTGAGTGAGTTCTGAAACCTTTTTTATGATTGGTAAGAAGACATCGGTATCGTAGTTTGATTTTTTATTTTGCAAGACAGCACAAACCCGCTCGAATCCCATTCCGGTATCCACATGCCTGGATGGCAGGGGAGTAAGCTTGCCGGTTTCATCACGATTGTATTGGATGAAAACGAGATTCCAAATCTCCATCACTTCCGGGATTCCTGCATTGACCATTTCTGCGGTTGCAGTCCCGTCAGGCGTGCGGTCGATGTGTATCTCAGAGCACGGTCCGCACGGTCCGGTTTCGCCCATTTCCCAAAAGTTATCTTTTTCGCCAAAGCGTAAAACATGGCTTGGGTCGATGTCGGTAACAGTCTTCCAAATTTGTTCAGCCTCCTGGTCGTCCTTGTACACGGTTGCCCAGAGGCGGTTCTTGGGCAGTACCCAGACTTTTGTCAGCAATTCCCACGCCCATGTGATGGCTTCTTTCTCGTAATAGTCGCCAAAGGACCAATTACCGAGCATCTCGAAGAATGTGTGATGATATGTATCACGTCCGACTTCTTCAAGGTCGTTATGTTTCCCGCTGACACGGATGCACTTTTGCGTGTCGGCCGCGCGTTTGTACGTTCGTTTACCGGTGCCGAGGAACACATCTTTAAATTGGTTCATTCCTGCATTGGCAAAGAGGAGTGTCGGGTCTTCGTATGGAACGACAGGCGAACTTGAAATGATGGTGTGTCCGCGTTCTTCAAAAAATTTTAAAAAACTGTTTCGAATTTCGGATGAAGTCATAAGAATTACAATTCAATCTGTGTGTTCAGGGCAATTTCTTCTAAGATATGGGATACTTTCAGGCAGTTGTCCATCTGTCCTTCAAATACCATCGCTTTGCCGCTTGTGTGAACTTCCCACGTCAAAGTTTCTGCTTTTGCCGTATCGCAGCCGGTAGCTTTGATAATTTGTCCGATTACTTCATCAAATGAATGGATTTCATCATTGAACAATATCACCTTCGCCGGTTGTTCAATCAGTACATCGGTATCTTTCTCTTCCTGCTGAAGAGGTCTTTGTAATGGAGCTTGAGTCATGGCAATTCTCTATTGAAAATTTCTTAGATATGATACTGAAAAATGCCCAGTCTTTCAAGAAAACTGGAACGATTCAGGTTTTCTTCATGAATCGGTCGGGGAGGGGATATTGGCAGGCTATTTCGATAAAATCATCTTTTTTACAATTGACTGGTTTCCGGATTCCAGCCTGGAAAAATATGTTCCGGAAGGGAATACCGAACCATCAAAAATAACGTGATGGGTTTCTCCTGCTAATGAGGTACGGTTGAAGAGTGTGGCGACAACTTGTCCCAGGATATTGAAAATACGGAGAGAAGCCGGCCCATCGCTGAGAGTCGAGAAACCGATTGTTGTTGAGGGATTAAATGGATTCGGATAATTGTCGTAGAGTGTGAGTCTTTTATTCACATTCACAATTTCGATGCCCCGGTTGCCATAAAAAGTTATCAAACCGTTATTATCAATTTGTTTTATCCGGAAGGAATATCTGCCGGGCGATACCATGCGTTCTTCAAATGTATAATGATGTTCGGAATTACTGGTCCCTGCACCTGCGATAAATACCACGTTTGTCCAATTGTTGCTGTCAGCTGTCGATGGTGATATGCGGGTGCGTTGAATTTCAAAACCATAGCAGTTTGTTTCAGTAGCAGTACTCCACGAAAGGAATGCATTGTCATCTTTAGCGGTGACGGTGAAAGAGGTAATCTGGACCGGCAATACCAACGGACTGCCGGAGAGTGTTCCGATGGTATCAGCGGGCAGCCGGGTGGATAGTATCCGATATTTTGGATCGCCGATTATGACATCCATCCACGAAAGGAAGGGTGTTGCCGCGTAATAACATTCAGCGACATTGTATCCATCAACATACATCGGTAAAAGGATCCCGACATTCATAATCGTGTTGGAGTAAGGTTCATATGTGTATCCTGCAGCGGCGGTGACGCCATCTGCTATGAGATCGGCGATCAACGATTGACCATAGAGAGGAGGATAGGAAAAACTTCGCGCTGAGGTTGATACGTACGTCTCTGCAATAGCTCCCGGCAGATATGTGTTGAACGGTATTGCATTGGTTGTGTAGCTGCTCTGGTTTCGATCATTGCTTCCCCAGCTGACATAACCAAGGACATTTGACTGATGAATCAGAAAAGCGGTTGAAGTATCAAGAGTGACTCTTTGTCCCCTTGCCTGCAATGCAGCTGCAGCTGTTACCATATTGTCATTCAGAGAGGGGGCAAGAGATTGGTATGTCGGATCTTCATCGAGAACAAAATTTGCCCCGCTTGGAATAGATCGTGGAATGGAGGAAGAACGATCAATGAAATTTTTAATATCATAAAAGGAATATCCATCAAGACGAGTCACAAGATAAATTCCATACAATGACCGAATAAAATCATGTTGTTGATTAAAATACGGTGAATTCACCCAGCCGTACTTGCCGATGTATGAGGCATACGGACCGAGGATCAGAGAGAGCTCGCTTTCCACAGAAGAATTGTAAAAAGATGAATACCTATTTACTTTCAGTGGTACTCCTTTGGTGGTAACGATGTAATTGATACTGTCTTTCAGATTACGGGAGATTAGTACAGATTCGATCTGTTGACGGAGATTCTCGAATTGTCCATTATTGATTTCTTCGGACGTTGGAGCTGAAATGTAAATAAGATTCTGTGCCGGAATATGATGCACACTGGCAAAGTAATTTCCAATACTATCGGAAATACTGCTGGAGCTGTTTATGATGACAGCGACATCGTTATATGTTGCGGTTTGTGCTGAGGCAGGGCGGATTGAAATTACAAACAAGAAAAATATTAGCGCTGCCATTACCGGTTTCATTTTTATCCTGACGGTGTTCGTCGATGTATTCTCGTCTATATATAGCTGTTTATTCGCAGACATGCGCAAAAAAAGGTCGGTTCTGACGTTCAATTTTTATCCATTCTTGATTATAGCATATACGTAACAGAGAATATGCCATTGAAGAGATGAGATTGAACCGATTTGAAGCTTGGAGAAAAGGTTAATTCAGTCGAAAAAACGATAATTATTGAGGGAAAGGAATCGGATTGACAGGAAAACAAAAAAAAGTGATCATAAATTCTACAAAAGTATATGTTTTTCCTGAGCAAATGTAAGAAGTTAGATACGCGGAATTGAGGTTATCTGGATCTGCATTTTCATATTTCAAGGAAAGATTGCTTTAGAATTAAAGACTTTGACAAGGGCCGTCTTGAATTACATATTCTTGATGATAGTGTCGCCAAATTCTGAACACTTCACTTCTTTTGCTCCATCCATCAGTCGTGCAAAGTCGTACGTGACAGTCTTTGCCTGGATGCTTTTATTGAGCCCATTGACAATGAAATCAGCGGCTTCATTCCAGCCTAAATAACGAAGCATCATTTCACCGGAGAGAATGACGGATCCGGGGTTTACTTTATCCTGATTAGCGTACTTTGGCGCTGTGCCATGCGTTGCTTCAAAAATTGCAAATCCATTTTCATAATTGATATTGCCGCCCGGCGCTATGCCAATGCCGCCTACTTGTGCGGCAAGTGCATCGGAAATGTAATCGCCGTTAAGATTGAGCGTTGCGATGACGTCGTATTCAGCGGGACGTGTGAGAATTTGTTGAAGGAATGCGTCCGCGATGACATCCTTGATGATAATTCCGTCGGGGAGCTTCATCCACGGACCGCCGTCGATAGGTATTCCGCCGAATTCTTTTTGTGCCAGCTCATAACCCCAATCCCTGAACCCGCCTTCGGTGAATTTCATAATATTGCCCTTGTGTACTAACGTCACGGATTGACGTTTAGCGGCGACGGCATATTGAATCGCTGCGCGGACCAACCTCTTTGTTCCTTCCTCGGAGACCGGCTTGATGCCGATACTGGAAGTTTCGGGGAACCGGATTTTCTTCACACCCATTTCGTTTTGTAGCCACGCCACTACTTTTCTGGCCTCCGGTGTTCCGGCTTTCCATTCTATGCCTGCATAAATATCTTCCGTGTTTTCGCGGAAGATGACCATATCGATTAATTCCGGATGTTTCACTGGCGATGGCACTCCGGTAAAATATTGCACAGGCCGCAAACAAACGTAAAGATCCAGCATTTGACGCAGCGAGACATTGATAGAACGAATGCCGCCGCCGATCGGTGTTGTCAGCGGGCCCTTGATAGCAACAATATGTTCTTTGATGGCAGCGAGAGTGTCATCGTGAAGCCATGTGTTGGGGCCGTAGACTGCGTTGGCTTTCTCGCCGGCGAATACTTCAAACCATATTATTTTTCTCTTCCCGCCATAAGCTTTTGCAACAGCGGCGTCGAAGACACGCTGCGATGCCCGCCAGATATCCGGTCCGGTGCCGTCACCTTCAATAAAAGGAATGATGGGTAAATCCGGAACGTTGAGTTTGCCGTTCACGAATCGTATCGGCTGTCCGGCGGCGGGTGGTGTTACCTTAACATAGTGTGCCATCGATTTTCGGTTTCCTCTAAAATGCCGGTGATTTAATATATTTTCGGATCATCGTCCCGTACCGTTTCAGATCGCCGTCGGGATATTTTTTAAGATTGAGAACAAATCGAATGTTGTCTTCGCGATACCGCGGTGTGATATGGAGATGAAAGTGAAAGACGGATTGTCCGGCAATAATGCCGTTATTGGAAAAGAGATTGTACCCTTCAATCTTCAGACTTTGCAACAATGCACTTGTAACAATCCTGGCTGCTTGAAGAAGGGAATGATAGGTCTGATCCGGCAAGTCCAGGAAATCATTGCAATGCTGCTTCGGCAGGATCAGTGCGTGGCCCAAATGAATGGGATTGATATCGAGAACCGAGATAACTTTGTCGTTCTCGTAGAGAACTTCCGCCGGAATTTCTTTTGATATGATTTTACAGAAAACGCAATCTGTCATACAACTCTTGTTTGTTGTAAGAAATTTATCCAAATATGCGCGTAAAGTCAAAAACCACAGGCGAGAAAAAACTTGTTTCGCAAACCATTCATTGATATATTACTTTATTGAAGCGCCGAAGTGGCGGAACTGGTAGACGCGCTGGACTCAAAATCCAGTTCGACTCAAATCGAGTGGGGGTTCGAGTCCCCCCTTCGGCACAAATCAAGCTAAGAGGATTTCCGATGAGCTTTTTATTTTGCGATATGCTCTCTAAGAATTAACCTCACGTTTCGATAAAATATTAATGTTTCAAGACATATGATGACTGTATATGTCCTTCGTTCTTTGAAAGACGGCAATCTCTACGTCGGGATGACTTCAAATATTATTGCTCGATTGAAAAAACATCAAGCTGGTGGAGTAATGTCAACAAAACATCGTCGTCCTTTGGAAATTGTTTATACAGAGGAATGCCCGGATCGTGTAAGCGCCCGCAAGAGAGAAAAATATTTCAAAAGTGGTCCCGGTCATCAAGAAATAAAAAAGATACTTGAAGAACGAGTCTCGAATGAAAAGAATTCTGGATAAACCCCGACTATGTCGGAGTAAACATGGACTCAAAATATAGTTTACCCCGTTCTACGGGGTTCGACTCAAATCGAGTTTATCCCGTTTTACGGGATGGGGGTTTCCCGTAAAAAACACGGGACAAGCGAGTCCCCCCTTTGGCACAGATCAAGCTCAGAGGATTTCCAATGAGCTTTTTATTTTGCAATAAGCTCTCTTAAAATTAAACCCACATTTCGATAAATTATTAATGTTTCAAGACATATGATGACTGTATATGTCCTTCGTTCTTTGAAAGACGGCAATCTCTATGTTGGGATGACTTCAAATATTGTTACTCGATTGAAAAAACATCAAGCTGGTGGAGTAATGTCAACAAAACATCGTCGTCCCTTGGAAATTGTTTATGCAGAGTAATGCCCTGATCGTGTAAGCGCCCGCAAGAGAGAAAAATATTTCAAAAATGGTCCCGGTCATCAAGAAATAAAAAAGATACTTGAAGGACGCGTCCTGAATGAAAAGAATTCGTGATAAACCCCGACTTTTCCGATGTAAAAACATGGACTCAAAATTCAGCTTGCCTCGTTTACGAGGCTTGCCCCGTTCTTCGGGGTTCGACTCAAATCGAGTTCATCCCGTTTTACGGGATGGGAGTTTCCCGTAAAAAACACGGGACAAGAGAGTCCCCCTTTACCCGCCATGCATTTTGGCGGGCTCGGCACTCAGAAGCTCGTGAGCAATACGCTTACGAGCTTTTTTAATGTCCCCAAAAATCGTAAAAATTTTGTAACAAGAAAACAGATGTGTCTCTTGGAATTATAACTAGGCTTAGTTATTTTATAAAATAATGAGCAATTCGAAAATTATAATTCAGGAACATGATCCTTACGCGGCTTTGCGGTATCCTGAGTTTCGCAATCTTGTTCTAGGGTCTTTTCTACTCACCCTGGCACTTCTTGCGCAAGAAATTGCCATCGGGTACGAACTCTATCGCATCACGCGCAACCCGTTATCCTTAGGACTGATTGGGCTTGTCGAGGCGGTTCCGTTCATTTCTTTTTCTCTCTTCGGCGGCCATATTGCAGACAAATATAGTAAACGTAAAATCCTGCTGAGGAGCGTTGGGGGTATCGCTGTGAGTTCGATTATGCTGCAGATTGTTATACGTCAGCAGGAATATATATCACAAACGACTCTGCTTGTTGTCATTTACCTGACGATTTTTGTTATCGGACTATGCAGGGCATTCCTTTCTCCGACCGCAACGTCTCTGCGTGCAGTTCTTGTTCCGGTCCCGTTATATGAAAACGCCTCGGCGTGGGGCAGCTCTGCCTGGCAGGTCGGTGCGATTGTCGGGCCTATGATGTCCGGTTTTCTCTATGCGTGGATCGGATTTGCCAACACCCTGCTTGTTGTTGTTGTCATGGTGGTCGCTTCGTTTGTCCTCTATTTTCAAATTGGCGAAAAACCTGTTCAGGTCATGAACGATCACATTGAAATCATCGCCAGTATCAAACAGGGTATTCGATTTGTTTTCAATACAAAAATTATTCTGTATTCTATTTCTCTTGATTTGTTTTCCGTGATGTTTGGCGGAGTGATGGCGATTCTTCCTATCTATGCAGAAGACATTCTGCATGTTGGTGCACAGGGATTGGGAATCCTTCGGGCAGCGCCTTCCCTGGGCGCTGTTCTTACGCTGCTCTTATTAACTCGGTTCTCTCCGATGCGCCATGCATGGAGAAATTTGCTCGTGGCAGTTACAGGCTTCGGTGTCTGCATTCTTATATTTGCTGTGTCACCGTGGATGGGGCTTTCAGTTGCCATGCTCTTTATCAGCGGTGCATTCGATAGTGTCAGTGTTGTTATTCGCGCTACGATTTTACAAGTAATGACTCCCGATGAAATGCGCGGCAGGGTTCTTGCAGTGAATGGAATATTTCTTGCATCATCGAATGAACTCGGTGCCTTTGAATCCGGACTTGCGGCGAAACTTATGGGAACGGTTCCTTCGGCTGTGTTCGGCGGGGTTATGACTTTGCTGATTGTCACCTGGGTTTATTTTAGGACTGGCGAACTCAAATATGTTGAAGTGAAAAAGTCCTCTGCGGAATCTCTTAAAAAAATAAAAAGTACTTGGTGAGAATTTTTCAATTTGAACGATATCGCTTTTCATTCGTCGTGAACCATGCTCATGCATATTTTCATTTTGCACTTCCTGAATCTTTCATCTATATTCTAGTGTCAAAAGCTTTTCGCGCACCATCTACACTCGAGTATAATACGTCACTAGTACGTTAAGTTTTATCCGATCATAACAATTGCGGACGGATAGAAAGTATTGTACCCTGAAAAGCGGAGATACAAGGGCTGTCGTTACCACCTAATTCTCAAGAATTATCATCTAAAAAAGGATAGGCGTCATGGGTTCAAATTCTTGTCATAAAAGTAGTGTTCGTGTCCTCTCAAGATTTTTATTCATACTTGTTTTTATTTTTTTCGGAATGCAAAAGAACGTATTTGCCCAGGCTGTTGAAAATGTATTTAAAAGTAAAACGTTTGATGCCGGTATATCGGCCGGGATATGCGGCGGAGGTTCTTTGAGTATGGATATGACGGATTACGATGTGAATAAAAAAACCGGTTTTCTCATCAAAGGATATTATGATGCATACCTGATACCTCAACTCGCTTGTGGTGCGTATGTTTCATACTTTCTTGCCCCCGCGAATATATCGTATACGAAGTCGACCATAACTCCCGTGTATCTTGGGAACGGCCAGTATCAATATGTATCAACGGAGACGAACTATTCTTATGATTTCCATAATCAAGCGATAGAAATCGGCGGATCAATAAAGCCCCGTTTCTTTATCGGAAGTAATTGGGCTGTAAAACCCGGACTCAATATGGGATATCGCAGAGTTTATTTTAATGAAAGCGATCTTGATGCTGCCGGTTTTCTTCAATATTTTAATTCCAAACACAAGAAAGCTGTCGCTGATGGTATGGGAGTGAATTTGAGCGTTGAAGCTCAATATTCCTATTCGCAGGATATGAGCCTTTATGTGGAGGCAGGTTTCTTAACGCAGCCGTTTGGCGGCACTCTCAATGTCACGACATTGCAATTTGGTCCTATATTGTACTTTACTATTGGAGCAGCTCTCTAGTGACGTTAGGATGAAGAATAACGGTAAGCCATGGAGAAATATTGAATTCCTTCTTTCGTTGCAGAAGCAGCCAGTGGGCGGAAACGATTTAATAGACCTGACTTTTTCTCCATTACTGTATCTCAGCGCCGGAGTTGCTATTTGAGTATACGATGATTCTCTTCTTTATTTTTTGTATCATTCAAGTATGGATCTTTATCGTCTCCCTTCCTTTGCTTTAGCGAAAGGGAGACAAAGGTAATCAAAATTGAACTAGTGCGATTCGGAGGAAATGATGAGATATTGAAACAAATTTATTTTCAGGAATATCCTTAACGCGCTCAATGAAGTATTCGCTTTCTATCATTCTTCTTGTCTTGTTTTATTCTTCATCCCGTCTTTCCGCGCAATCTTCCGGAACGATGACTTCTTTTGGTTCTTACTCCACTTCGTTCTTCCTCACTGCACGTGATACGGTCTATCAATTGCCGAAAGAATATGTAGTTGAAGGAAGCGAGCAGGTTCTTGTCGATTCAACTGAACATTTACGTCTCCTGCGTGACTACCGGATAAATTACCGGTACGGTCAAATTCTCATTTCTTCGTCTCAACGTAAACGAATAGTCTCCGATACCATTCCGCACACCATGACGGTAAGGTACCGTGCGCTTCCATTCAGTTTTAAACATGAATATGCACTTCGACACATAGAGATACGTCGGGACTCCGTAGAAGGAACCAAAACGATTATCTCACAGTCATCCGGCGGGCTCCTGACTGATGATTTATTCGGTCCGGGTCTTCAAAAAAGCGGATCGATTGTCCGCGGTTTTTCTGTAGGTTCAAACCGGGACCTTTCGTTAAGCTCCGGTTTCCGTATGCAGCTTGCAGGTAAACTTGCCCAGGATGTTGACGTCACAGCGGCACTGACCGACGAGAACTCGCCGATTCAACCCGAAGGAACAACGCAAACGCTTCGAGAGGTTGATAAAGTGTATGTTGAAATTAAACATCCGCAATATTCCGCTACGCTCGGAGATTTCAATTTGCAGATTGATCAGAAAGAGGGGGGCGAGTTCGGGCGGCTCAATCGTAAACTGCAGGGCGCAAGCGGCGTTGCATCATTCGAACGCATTGCGGGTTCTGCGGTCGATGGTTCCGTGACAATCACCGGGGCTACGGCGCGCGGCAAATACATGACGAATCAATTTCAAGGAATGGAAAGCGTGCAGGGCCCGTACCGACTTACGGGAGCAAATGGTGAAAATCGTTTGGTGATCATTGCCGGGAGTGAGCGTGTCTATTTAAACGGAGAGTTGATGACGCGCGGAGACGTCAACGATTATACGATCGATTATTCGAGCGGAGAAGTGACATTTTCCAGCCGCCGGTTGATGACGAATGCATCGCGAATGACAATCGATTTTGAATACTCTGACCAACAGTTTGTCCGCAATCTTGTTGGAGGAACCGTAAGCGGAAAAATATTCGGCGACAAAATAAAATTGAACGCGTCTTTCATACAGGAGGCTGATGATCCGGATTCTCCGATTGATGTAACGTTGAACGATACCACCCGCGCTATTCTTCGGCAGAGCGGTGCAAATCGGATGAAGGCATCGGTTTCCGGAATAACGAAAGCTGATAGTGTCAAAGGTCAATATATTTTACTGGATACACTTATAAACGGCAGGCATTATCCGATCCTTCTTTATGCACCCGGAGATTCACTCGCGTTGTATTCGGCAAGTTTTTCACCCGTCGATCAAGTGCCTGATACCTCTGCCGGATACGTACGTATTGCCGCGGGACAGTTTCGTTTTGCCGGAATTGGCCAGGGCAGTTATCTTCCTCTGCAATTTTTGCCTATGCCGCAGCTTCATCAGGTTTTTGATGTGAACGGACAGGTATCTCTCACGTCGGATTTTTCTGTCACCGGTGAATATGCCATGAGTAATTTTAATCAAAACAGATTTGCCAGCGGTGATTCAAGCAGTCTTCAAGGTACAGCATTCACGTTTGCGGCACATTACAATCCGAAGCGACTGTTCATAGCGGGAAAAAATATAGGTGAATTGGATGCACATATCTCTGAACGGTTTGTCGACAGGCGCTTCGTTCCGCTGGATCGTGCCAATGAAGTGGAGTTCAACAGGAAATGGAATCTCAGCGAAGCAGCAGTTGCCAATGAAGAAATTCAGGAATTCTCTGTGGCATATCTTCCGACAAGGACCGTGAACAGCGCAGTGTCCTACGGTGTGCTGAATCGTTCGGGGGAAGTACATTCCACAAGAATGCAAATCAATCTTGGAATTGCAGATTCGAGTTACCCTTCAGCGCAATACCAGATCGAGAGAATCAATACATCCAGCACAATTCTGCAGGATGAATCACGCTGGACCCGTCAACACGGGATCATGGAATATGAGATCGCCCGGTGGCATCCCAGTATCCGTATAGAACAGGAAGAACGGATAGCAGCACCCGCAGGACAGGATTCGATGCGCCAGAACAGTTTTAGTATTCTTGAAATTGCACCCCGGCTAGTCACTGCCGAATTCTGGAGAATGACCGCCTCTGCTGAGTATCAAATACGGACCGAAGACAGTGCAGCTGCCGGAATGCTAAGCCGAGCATCACAATCACGCACCCAGTTGTACAACTGGCAGCTGAACGGATGGCAGTCTTTATCAAGTTCGCTCACATTGAGCGTTCGCAAAGTAGAATTCACCGATGAATTCAAGCGCCGTGGAAATGTTAATTCGGACGGTATCTTGGTTCGTTTCCAAACACGGTATACTCCGTTGCAACGCGCTCTCGAAACGGACCTTTACTATGAATTTTCCAACCAGCGTTCTGCACGCCTGGAACGTCTTTTTATCCGTGTGGCAAAAGGAAGCGGCAATTATAAATATATCGGCGATGTCAATGGAAACGGAATTGCCGATGAAAGTGATTTTGAGCTCACACGATTTGACGGCGATTATATCGTCGTCTATACGCCCAGCGACCAGCTATTTCCGGTTGCAGATATCAAAACGAGCGTGAGATTAAAATTGCAGCCGGCACGGTTGATTCCGGTTTCATCCGCTTGGTTCACGAAAGCTCTTCGGGCAATATCAACGGAAACGTATGTGCGTGTGGATGAGAGAAGCGAGGATCCGGACACCAAACAAATTTACCTGCTCAATTTCTCGCATTTTCTCAATGATCAAACGACGCTCGCCGGTTCTCAACAAATCACACAGGATGTCTATCTCTTTGAGAACAGCTCCGACTTATCGTTTCGATTCCGTTATAATGAACGATGGGGATTGTCTCAATTTGTCTCAGCAATCGAAAAAAGCTATCAGGAGGAACGGTCTCTTCGTATCAGGTCGCAGCTTGTTCAGGAGATAGGCAATCAAACAGATTTTGTGAACAAAAAAGACCGGCTGATATCGTCCTCGCCGACATCGGAGGAACGGGACCTGGTTTCCAATGCAGTCCTTTCCGATTTTTCCTACCGGCCGAGCATGAATTGGGAAACCGGTTTCACTCTCGGAGTAACGGAAGTGGTAAATTATTTCGGCGGAAAGAACGCAACGGCAAATATCAATGAAGAAGGACTGAGGATTGTTCAATCATTCCCCGGCGTTGGACAATTACGCGCAGAACTCAAACGTGAAGAAGTTGCTTTGACCAATATCGCCGATCCGTCAGTATCGTTGCCCTACGAATTCACTGCCGGAAAAGCAGTTGGACAAAGCTATTTATGGCAATTGACATTCGATTACCGCATTACTGCGAACCTGCAACTATCCCTCAACTACAACGGACGGAAGGAGGGTGGAGGATTGCCGATTCATTATGCACGGATGGAAGCAAGAGCATTTTTCTAAATTCTGTCAAGGATTATTCTCAGGGAGCGATCGGGTGAAGGTAAAGAGTGCTTGCCTTTCAAATACCTTTTAGTTATACTTTTTCCGGCTTCGGGCGCTGCATCATTTCTCGAAATGCAATTCAACACAAGACAATTTCGATTTCGGAAAATGAAGATGATATTTGATTGTACGTCGAACCGGTGTTTTTAGAACTGCGAGAGAACATGGGAAAAATCTACTATTCATCGTTCAATTCAAAAATTGGCACGATTCATGTCGCATCGACAACATCGGGTGTGTGTAAAATTAGCATCCCGGCTCAGACAAAAAAAGAATTTCTCGCATGGCTTCAAAAGAAATTTGACGGTGCGGAACTTGTCGAAACATCGGCCAGGAATCGTCTCATTATCGACGAGTTGAACCGGTATTTTGACCGGCGGCTTGTGAAATTCCACAGCCGGCTCGATCCGGTGGGTACGGAATTTCAGCGCCGTGTTTGGCTGGAGTTGAAACGAATTCGATACGGGAAAATGATTTCATACAAAGAACTTGCGAAACGTGTCGGTGTTCAGCGCGGATTTCAAGCCGTCGGTAAGGCCAATGGCGCCAATCCGCTTCCCATTGTCGTCCCGTGTCATCGCGTTGTCGGTGCAAATTCAAAGCTTGTTGGTTATGCTGCAGGATTGAAAACGAAAGAATTTCTCCTTCGGCTCGAAGGAGCTCTGCCGGTGTGACTTTTCAAAACAGGGAACGAGGATGAGACGTTAGGAATAAGTAATTTTAATTTTATCATTCTCCATTCTGCTGACTTCAGTCAGAAATCCTCAATGTATCCATCATGAAATGCTCGTGTTGTTTCATACTCGGTGAAACACAACCGTAAAGTATTTTTTTGTTAAAAGAAAATAGAGAAGAAATCATCTTCTTCTTGCCCTCCGAGTAAATATTCCTTACCATTTTATTTCATGAATGACGCTCTGTGATGAAATTCCTTAACGATCTCAATCCGGTTCAAATTGAGGCAGTGAAAGCGGCCAACGGCCCGGTCATGATTATCGCTGGTGCAGGCAGCGGAAAAACACGCGTCCTCACGTATCGTATTGCGTACTTGATAGAGTGTGGTGTTCCGGCTCATCAAATTCTTGCGCTCACGTTCACCAACAAAGCGGCAAAGGAGATGAAGAATCGCATCATGAAGCTGGTGGGTGATGATACGGGCAGTCTCTGGATGGGCACGTTTCATTCCATGTTCGCACGAATTCTCCGTAAAGAATGTATGCATCTGAAGTTCACGCCGTCATTCACCATTTATGACTCCGATGACTCGCTCAGTACGATAAAAAAAGTTATGGAAAAACTGAACCTGCCGACCCAGCAATTCAATCCTGCGGCGGTTCGCTCGCGCATCAGTATCGCTAAAAATCAATATCTCTCCCCGGACAAGTTTGCCGAAACGGTCCACGAACTCTTCGATGAAAAAGCAGCGCTTGTGTATGCAGAATATCAAAAAACACTCGAACGCAGCAACGCCATGGATTTTGACGATCTTCTGATAAAACCGATTGAGCTGTTCGAAAAGAAAAAAGATGTTCTGGAAAAATACCAGCATCGCTTCAAGTTTATTCTCGTAGATGAATTTCAAGACACCAACCGCGCACAATATCAGGTTGTCCGGCTCCTCGGCACGAAGTTGAAGAATATTGCCGTTGTCGGGGATGATGCTCAAAGTATTTATTCCTTCCGCGGTGCCAATATCAGGAACATTTTGGATTTTCAAAAGGATTATCCCGAATGCCAGCTTTTTAGGTTGGAACAAAATTATCGATCCACAAAATCGATCATATCGGTGGCAGACGAACTCATTCGTTTCAACAAGGAGCAGTTGAAGAAAAAATTGTGGACGGCCAATCCGGTGGGCGAACCCGTATCCATTGTGCAGTGCGCCGATGACCGGGAAGAGGGAAGCCAAATTGTCCGCGCTATCCAGCAGGAAATCACCAGGCGCAAACTTGACCTGAAGGATTTTGCCGTTCTATATCGAACAAACGCACAATCACGCGCGCTGGAGGAATCATTCCGAAAAAATGCAATTCCATATGAAATTATCGGCGGCACGCGGTTCTACGAGCGAAAAGAAATTAAGGATGTGCTTGCGTACCTGCGGCTGCTTGCAAATCCTGCAGACGAAGTTAGCCTGCTGCGTGTCATGAATTACCCGGCTCGCGGAATAGGCGATGTGACCGTCGAGCATCTGCGGAAATTTGCATCGCTCCATTCGCTTTCTTTATTCGATTCATTAAAGCAGATTGATGAAGTACGAGAGTTGACAGACCGGGCAAAGAACAGTCTTGCACAATTCAGAACGATTATCGATAAGTACCAGTCATTACGCCCGCAGATGACGTTGAGCGAATGGGCGCGTTCTCTCGTGGATGAGCTGGGAATTCTCTCAATCTTTAAAGAAGAGCGCACGGCTGAGTCGATGGGACGGTGGGAGAATGTGCAGGAATTACTCTCGGCAATATCTGAATTCAGCAGCGACAAACCGGACGGATCTCTCGAATCGTTCCTGGAAGAAGTAGCGCTTGTTTCCGATATCGATTCGTGGGAAGGCGAACACAATGCCGTAACATTGATGACGCTCCATGCATCAAAAGGATTGGAATTTCCTGTCGTGATGATTGCAGGATTGGAGGAAGGGCTTTTGCCGTTTTATTCCAGCACCATCGAATTTTCCGATGTGGAAGAAGAGCGGCGGCTGTTTTATGTCGGGATTACAAGGGCGGAACAAAAGTTATACATCACTTATACCATCCTTCGCTACAGGTTCGGCGATATTACGTATCCAACCGAATCACGATTTCTTCTTGAGCTCGGGACTGACAATATAGAGCGGATCGGTATGAAAGCACCGCGCCATCGTGCGGCTGAATCAATATTTGAATTCGATAAACCGGCATCTGCAGTTCCACGAGCTTCGCGTCAGAAGAATGAAGAACCGGCGTACTTGAGCGACGCTATGCCTGACTATGAATCGGAATCACAGGAACACTTCGAGGTGAAACGCGGTGCTATTGTCCTGCATGAAATTTTTGGACGCGGCAGTGTTCTTGGTGTCAGTGGAAAAGGCGATGCGCAGAAAGCAATTGTTCAGTTTGAAGGATACGGAACGAAGAATTTGATCGTGAAATATGCAAGACTTCGTCCTGCCTGAAGTGAATCCAGTAAGTCCTAAAATCCCAAATTATAAAAAGCAAACAAATTCCAAGAATGAAATCTCAAACGCATACTAAATGTTGAGATCATGGAATATATGGATTTTATATTTTTTCGTTATTGAGAATTTGATATTTGAGTTTTTAAAGAAACACATTATTAGAACTACTTCCCGGAAGTACCTGGAGCGGCGAGAACCCGTTCGTAGTACTGTTCATACTGGCTGACAATTTTTGATGATTCAAATTCAATTGCGCGTTTGCGTGCCGCTTCTGCAAACAGTTTATGTTTCGCTGAATTTGTCAGCAAATCAATCGCGTACCGGGCCATCCGGTCAACGTCGCCAAATTCGGCAATAAATCCTGTCTGGCCATGCACTTGAAGTTCCGGTAATCCGCCGACACTGGAGGAAATGACCGGTACTTCGCATGCCATCGCTTCGAGTGCGGAAAGTCCGAAACTTTCTGATTGACTTGGCATCAAGAAAAGATCGGCAGTAGAAAGAATCGGCACCAGCTCAACTTGCTTCCCGAGAAAGCGAACCTTGTCTTGAATGCCAAATTCACGGCATAACATTTCGCATTGTGAACGGTCAGGTCCGTCGCCGATGAGAACAAGAACGCTCGGTACCTTCTTTTGCACTTCATGAAAGATCCGGATCACATCTGTTACGCGTTTCACCGGCCGGAAGTTTGAAGTATGCATCAATATCTTTTCAGCTTTTGGCGCACAGGTCAGACAGAATTGTTGAGAAGGAATTTTCCGGTATTTCTCGATGTCGATAAAATTGGGAATGACTTCGATCTCTTTATCAATTCCATAATTCGTTTGAGTCTTTTCCTTGAGGAATCGGGAGACAGCCGTTACACCGTCGCTCTGCTCGATGCTGAATTTCATGATCGGCAGGAAACTTGGCTCCAATCCCACGAGCGTAATATCGGTACCATGCAGCGTGGTAACGATTTTGATGTGATCGCTCAAGATCTGTTTAGCCAGATATGCGCTTGTGGCATGGGGGATCGCATAGTGGCAATGGAGCAGATCCAATTTCTCATATTGTGCCACTTCCACCATTTTACTGCTGAGAGCAAGCGTATAGAGGGGAAAGTCGAAGAGGGGGTAATTCGACATCTCCACTTCGTGATAGACAATGTTATCCTGAAAACCGCTCAAGCGCATCGGCATGGCGTAGCTGATGAAGTGAACTGAATGTCCGCGGCTGGCAAGCGCTTTGCCAAGTTCCGTTGCGACTACACCGCTCCCGCCGTAGGTGGGATAACACGTAATACCGATTCTCATAATGTCCTCGCTGGTGGAAAAAAGGTAGGAAGAAATCAGTTTACTATCAAATTGCCCGGTAATAAAAATCCGGATAGAATAAATATTGTACGCGGCCAACATGTACCATGGTCGCATGCAACATGTACCATGGTCGGATTCTGACACTAAGTCAGACATCCTTTGAAGCGGGTTCCAATCGGATTTAAAAGCGGATCTAAGCCGGTGCAGCGACGGTATAACCGCCCGGCAGGCTTGTTGCGATACCCACGCGCTCCTCATCGAACTCAATACCCTGGACGGGGAAGGCAACGTTACCTTTACCAATCCACGGCAGGTAATTCTTCTTAAAGCGTACGAAATGCCAGTTGCCATCCATATCGCAAAACCAAAAAGGATACTGTATACCATTCACAGCGCGCACCAGACGAGTCCAGCCATAGAGCTGTGCAGCAGATAAGCTCTTAGAGTTTAGCTTCCAGGTCTCCCGATCGGCGTGCATTGAGGAAGCGTAACGCAACCCACTCATTGATTCCACAACAACCGCATCCGCCTGGAGTCCACGCTCAGGCGAATTAAGATACAACGGCATATCCGTGCGTGCACCAAAATAGATCATACCAATTTGAGGCGCGACAGAAAGAGCGCCGCTTTTTTGTAATACCAACTGACAATAAGATCTCGAAACTGCAGCTATAAAAGCCCCAAATAAAGGATCTGGATAACTTGTTAAAGCACACTGATTCTCCCAATTCGTTCCATCGAGACTGGTTTGAACAAGTAGATTGCTTAAGCCAAGCGCTGCGAGATTATGATTTGTAATCAAAACGCTATCTATATTTTTTGCAATGGCAAATTGTGCCTTTAAAGTTTGATTCTGCGCAGCCGACCCACTAATCCACAATGTTGCATATCGATCGTCCTGTAGGTTTGTTGTCGGATAACCTGTCGCGCTTCCTGCCGATGCAGTCAATGTCGCGCTCTTTACTCCTTCAAATACAAAAATCGGATTATTCATATAATCACCTCAAATTCCGTTTCTCCATTTCGCGCAATCGATTGGCCATCAATAATACCCTGTGCCGGTCCCGACAAATTTCCCACTTCTTTACAAGAAAAATTATCAACTGAAAAAGGATAGGTTGTTCCAGAACCAAAAGCCAGATGTGGACCATCCGCGACTAATGTCACTGCGATGTGTCCAATATCATTCCCATAATAAGCATAGCTGCCCCCAGAACCAGGATAAATAAATAATTGATCGCCGCCGTTTTTATCGAATTGAATAAGATATGTCTTTCCGGTTTGAAGAATAAAATACTGAATCAATGCAGCCCAGCCGGTGCCGTCATAGTTGGCTTTACCGCCTCTGATCGACCAACCATAAACTCCGCTTCCCCAATTATAGACCCAAACCGTATCTGTGTCGAATCCTCCATTGACAACTAATTCGGGCGCGGTTGCAATTTTTACTTTATTCGTAAAATAAAGATTTGCACCATCAAATGGTTCATACTGGAAGAACGGTATCAATGGTGTCGGCACCATATATCGCTTGCAAGTATTTTTAAAAAACTGATAGAACCAGTAAGCATAATCCTTAAGCAGACGGGTCGGAATGAATCGATTGTTCACCGTCATTGTCTTCTCGCCAAGCATTCCCAAAACACCGAAGTTGCTGCCATCGTAAGATTCTTGCGAGCTGCCATTATCCACAATAACCATATCGTATGCATCGATATACCCGGATTCTTCACTGACATCCCTTGCCGTGTCGGCATTCAACGTTACCGATTGGCCGCTCGATATAATATTACCAGCATCATCGATACGACGCAATGCATATGCTTTCTTGATTGATGCCGTGCGCGGCCGTAAATTAAATCCGGCGCATAATTCTTTTATAGCATCGATCACGGTCATATCCGCATAATTCGCTTCACAGTCGATATACATTGCAATCTTATAAGAGAACTGAAACAGTATCCACGACGTCGCAAACAAACCAAGATACCTGCCGTTCGCCACATCCATTGTAGCTCCGCAGGGATAGGCAACACCATCTGCTGCGAACGGATAGACAACCGCTTCCGGATATTCATATACCCATCCGTTGTTTACAAGAGCCATCTTAGGAGGACTTCCACCCGCGAAGCGAGTTAGATAAACAATTCCTATAGCATACTCATAATTACCGCCGCCTCCGGATGCAGTGATTGTCGTTATAGTATCCGCCGCGTGATCATAACTATAGACGCCATTCCCGCCAATTCTCGAATGAATATATTTTGCCTCCTGAACATTGTAAGCGCCGTCTTCAATCTGACTCGTTGATGCACCGCCCAACTTCTCGTCAGCAAGCCAGCCGCTGCCGGTGTCCCATAACTTAACAATCCGCACTGTACCAACGCCTATCGTTTCCTGATAAAAATAATTCGTGCCGTCACTCCAGCCGGCAAGTATATACTCCGGAGCATGCCCGGTTGAATATGTCGCATCGACTTCTGCGAGTGTATTAAAATTGAAATACCAAACCTTTTGATCACCGGACGTCGAACAATAAAACATCACTCCTGCAGTCCCATAACCGGATGCAAGAGCAAAATTCAAACACCCGGTATTAGAAGTATCGCCGCTTCCCCGATGCGTCAATGTCCAGGAAGATAATGCTCCTGTCGATGGTGTGATTCTAAAAATTTTATAAGCATAAGATGCACTTCTTGCCAATCCCCAAATTTTATTACTCGCCGATTGCTCAGTAAAAAATCGAAGAACATTATACCCGGCTGCTGCCTGACCGATATACGTGTACGAATGGTCGACCATCGACCGTTTATAGATCTTATCGCCGATTCCAATCCAGAGAGCATCATTTGTTACATCATATTTTATGCATCGTGGTTTCGCATAAACAACATTATCCGGAGGCACATCATAATAGGATGTTGTCCAGCGATTGTCGTAAGTCTTAATCTGAAAATTATCAAAACTCAACTGGGTAATTCCTATCTTTGCCCACAATTTTTTGAGGACTGTAAATACCCAAGACCGCTGCAGCCATACCTGGGGAATCGTCGTTCCCTCGGTCAGCACTACAACATCCTGTGTCAAATCCGTTGAGCTATAGATAAGCTGACTGACATCGACAAAGAGATCTATCTTCTGCGTTCCATCTTCATTGATAAGTTCTATTGTGCCGTCGGTATCCGGAGTCGGAACAAATTCTCCATTGTCAAGCTTGATCTGAGTAATTAGATTTTCAATAAATTGATACGTGAGAGTGTGATAACCTTTCTTGAGTACATAAGAAGTAATGTTTGCATTCGAAACGGTGATGCCGGGAATATTGAGAAGAATCAATCTGCCGCTGCTATCCAATGGCTGGAATAAAACTCCGGCCGCGCTGATGCGTTCGCCCATTTCCTGATAACCGAACACCGTGAAGTCAACGCTGTCTTTGCTCTCAGTGTACTTCACGCAAAACTGGTCCTTTTTCCAATCCACCCATCCGCCAAACATAACGATGGTATCTGCAGTCAGATCATTCAGCCAGAATTCAACTTTCATTTCTATAGAAGTATTAATAGCCGAGACGTTAAATATATTTGCCTTCCACCATGCAATATCGTATCCGGTAAACATTAAAGAGCTTGAAGTGAATTGACCGAAAGACAATTCTGTCTTGTCATCAATTCTTTGAGGGGTATTACTATCGAGATGGTCCGTTACATCGATCCACGTTCCGGCAGATTGCAGTTCGGTAATGTCTGCCGTTTGCTTCATGCTCACGCGCCAGTGCACCGTCTTTCCGGCCGCCTGTGCAAAAATATTATAATCCGCCGATACTGCCTTACGCATTTAGTTTCACATTCTGTTTCGCTGTATTCAAAAATACTTCCGTCACTGATGAAGCGCCGAGAGTGCGCATTCCTTTTTCAACAGAAGGCTTTATATACTTTTCAAAATATTCTTGCGTCCCGATGTAATGATCTATGTAAATATGGACTTCCATTTTATTTCCGATCGACATTGCATTGCCGGATTGATTCGATAATTCAATCTGTGCCCTCATTGCGGCAACCGCTGCATCCCGCAAGTCCTGCTGTCTTATCGCAGCTGGCGCCGACATCGTCTCCCGATTGATCGTCGGCATATAAGTATTGCGCAGTGCAGACTGGACGTGTACCTTCTCACCTGAGCTGACACCGATCAAATAATTATCATCATTGTAACCTGGAGGCACGACAAAACCGCCTGGAGGCGTACCTTGGGCAAACTTCGGTATGAGGCCATCCAACAACGCCGTTACCACCGGTCCGGCCGCAGCGGCGGCAATAAGACTAAAGGGGAATGGAATGCTTTCGAATACACTCGCCAGTGCAGCAGCGACTGCCTTCGAAATGTATGCCTTGATCGCCGAGTTCACCGATCGATTAATAGCTTCTCCAGTATGCACCGCAGCATCTTCCTGCTGCATACCCATTTCTATTTCCTGCTGCAGCATTTCAATCCGAGCTTGTGATGCAGCCTTTTTATCTTGCGTCGCTTTCAGATCCAGCGCGGTCAGATCTGTTTCGAGTTTCTCTTTTGATTTCCGTTCGTCTTCATTAAGAGCTTTCTTTTGATTCAGTATTCCAAGTTCAGCTTGTATCCGCATTTTCTGACGGGCAAGCACAGCAATATTGATCTGTTCTTCCGTTTTACCTTCAAGGATCAGTCGTTGCTGCAGCCGATTTTTTACCTGCTCGAATTCGAGATCTGAACTGCGCTGTATTTCTTGTCTCTGGAACTTCTCATCGGCGATCCTTGCCGCGATCTGTGCATTCGCATTTTGTGTAATCTTGAGATCGATCTCGGCTTTCTTCTGTGCATACTGCTGGTCCGTTATGATCTCTTTATTATAATTATCGACGAGGTTGGAAAGTTCTTTCTGCAGCTGGGTTTCCTGCATGGAGAGCACTGCAATATTAATTTGTGTTTCCGCTGCCTGTCGCGTCATCATTCCGCGCTTGATGAGTTCTATTTGTATTTCATTCTTCGTTTGCTGTAGCTGCGCGGATCTTGCAGCTTCACCGGCTTCAATCTGTTTCAGATCTGAATAATATTTCGTCCAGATTGCTTTCAGTGCTTCAGCATTGCCGACATTATTTTCCAGTTCCTTGTCTCGCTCATCCATTGCAGCTTGTCTGCGTTTTGCAAACTCGTCAATGATCGATGCGTTTAATTTCTCCTGGACATATTGAGATGTTTCAGCATAACTTTTTTCGGTACCGGCAAGAATTTTGTCCACTTCTGCCAATAACATCTTATCTCTTGTGAGCTGCTCTGTGGATCCAGAGGCTCTCTTTTGAGCATCAACGAGAGGCTGGTAATTGTGAGTCAATAATGACATCGCTCCGGATAAAGCACCCATCACAATATTCTGGCTCGTCGTTGTTTTTGCATCTTTTTCTGAATCAATAATTTTTTGTGTAAGCCTGGCATGTAGTTCTTCAAGATTTGCCTTTGTTTCACCTTTCAGTGATGCCGTCCACATATCCATTGCGGTAGCACTTTGCTTTGCCTTCTCTGCGCTGTCATCGAACATCTTCGCAACAGTCATTCCCACTGCAACGACGGCGCCAAGTCCGATTGCCACGGGACCCGTCGCAATTCCAATGGTCTGCATGAGCATCGCAAGCCCGATGCCGGCAGACGCACCTTCGCTAAAGCCCTTCGTCATTTTTTCGAGCTTTGTCGTTCCGTCGCCTAATCCGGATGTGAGCTGCGAGATACCGACTGCGAGAAATCCGACCGCCATTAAAGTTTCATGTGATTCTCTTTTCACGCCGCGCAACGAATTACTTTTCTTGTCGACTGCAGTGGTTGCTTTATTAACAACAATCTCGTGATCCTTCTCGCCGGTAACCGCGAGTCCGGTTTCTGCAGCGGAATCTTGATTTGCTTTTAAATATTCTTTGGTACGATCTGCAAGGCCCTTTAATTGTGTTTCGAGGCCTGAGTAATTCGGGATCTTCGCATCGACGGAAAGGAGCGGCTTCAACTGAGCGCCTGTCGCGGCCGTCATCGAGAGCATAGTCTTCAGCCCATCGACAAACGGCGTCAGGTCAACCGTGAAAACAGTTTTTACTTCACTCAAATTACTCATTAGTTTGTGCCGCTTTTCTTCTCTCCGCAATCTCTTGCGCGATAAATAATTGCTTATAAACTGTTTCTAATTCCATCGCCTTGACTTCATCGAATGATGTTTTATCGTCTCCACATAATGAATAAGCGATCCGGTCCTCGGAGCTTACAGGATCGTCTATGTCTTCTTGAGACTCACCGAAGATTGCGGCGTAATGGTCCCCGAGACGCCGCTTCTCATAAAAAAATGATCGATCACCTCTTCAACCATACTTGCATCGGTATCATTGTCCAGGTCGATCACGTTCGCAAAGAATGCTGTGCGTTCATCAATAGTCTCCTCTCTAAATTTATCACCATCCGGAACAAGGAGCGTTGCCAGCATTCGACTGATATATTTATTCTTCTGCAGCCACGTTCGCAATTTCAGTTTTACGATATTCTGAAACATCGTCACGACTTCATCCTGCACTGCAGACATGATTTCTTTTTGTTCCTTGGATCCACCAATAGTTTCGAACTTTTCTTTCACATTGGCGATAATTTCATTCTGGCCGCTTAATGCCTCCGGACATTCCCTGATCAGATCGCTCATAATCGGCCCAAGCAATTCGCTTTGCCGTAATGATAATTTGAAATTGTAATTCTGATTGTTAATTACGATGACCTTCATGATGATCTCCTTTTTCGTTTTCGTAGGGGCGTATCGCATACGCCCTTTAAATTATAAAAAAGGCGGCAGCTTGCACCACCGCCTTCACTATTCACTGTACGGGCGAGGTCACCTCGCCCCTCCATTACGACAGCGTCAGCGTCAACAGATCTGTTTCGCTTCCTGCGAAACCTGATCCCTTTACGACGCGCTTCCAGTTTTTCCCGACTTCGTTCGGCTGCAGCTCAACGTACGCCATAACGTTTTTCAGCACCAGCGACTGCGCCGTATTGACGCCCGTTATCTTCACAAAGATAGGCGTTGCGGCCGCTTCATATCCACGCAACGTTGCATACGGAGTGTCGGTCATATCCTTGCTGACGATTTCGAAATCAACCTGTTTGCCCGTAGCACCGGCACGGCCGGCTGCATCTTCTTCAGTCGGAGTTTTAAACGTAATCTTTGACTCCTTCATCACACCCTGAATCTCTGTGCCCGGAAAAGAATTCGTCGCGGCGAACTCAAACTTACTGATACCACCTGGAAATCCTATCATACTGTTCTCCTTTATAAATTGTTTTTATTTTGACTCAACTACTCATCGACTTATAGACTCACAGACATCTTCATATATTTAAATTCAACAAATCGCTCTCAATTGCTGCCGAGCATTCACCCGTTACTTTCATCGCATTGGCTTTGCCGTATTCATTCATTTCAAAATCGACACTCACCGGCACACTCTTCACGACAACGTTATCAGCGATCGCGCGCACATCATCGATGAATAAGTCGAATGCACCTTTATCGACAACCATTTTCGCACCAATAGAAATAATCGCAATGTCTGAAGCCGGATTCGCCAGGGTTAAAGCAATCTTCGTCCATGTGTTCGCAACAAGCGCAGGAATATTCAGAGATTCTAATGGCGATGCACAGTTTGCATGCTGATCCAACAGCAATTGCAAATCGTTTGCATTGATCGTAACGCTGCTCTTAATCCAGAGTGAGATCTGTTTCCGGGTTGATAGATCTAAGGAAGGTATCGCTTCAGATCCCAGGATTGCACCGGCCGCTACTGCAGCACCGACAGCCATCTTCGCGGAATAACTACCTACTTTACAATCCACATCTGCAGTCGACGTCACATTCGATACTGCCTGTTCATTCCATGCATCTTCACAATCTTCTATTAATAATCCGCCGCTTAAACTGATAAATCGAAAATGGATGAGCGTACCAGCAACCTCTGCAGCTTTAAGCAGCGCATATGCTGACCCGGCCGCATTATCTACGTTCGCGCTTCGGATACCCACAGACATGGTCTTCAATACACCACGATTCGTACCGTCCGCCATTTCTTCAGTCGGAGTCTTCGGCGTCAATCCCGTACCGGCTTTCAATAGCGCAGTAATTTCATGAGTATTCGTAAAGTTCACGTCAGTATCGAACTCCACTAAAGCATATCCGCCTCTAATCGTTTTCATACTTTCTCCTTGTCATTCATCATTTGTCACAAGTGAAACAGCATAAGCCACAAGGCCTTTATCTCCCAAGACCGGTTCAATCGATCCTAATCCAAACGGTACCGATCCGCTTCCAACCGTTAAAGGTTTTCCATCATATCGTTCAATAATGTCATCGATAATTTCTAAACAGCATCGTTGTGACTTTACCTTTCCAAGTAAACTTAACGCACCGACAATAAGCATGAATTGATGCTTCTTCATACCGCTGCCGCCGGCTGCATCTCTTTCATTCTCGTTGATGGACGGCATGCGATACGATCCGAGCACAAATGGCGCAAGCAAAATCATTTCCTGAAGTGTCTTTGCACTAAATTCTCCCTCCATAACATCGACAGTTTTTAAGCCATTGATGTTTGCCTTCACATCCGCTATCAATGCATCCTGCGTGTCTGCAATAGAAATCATGCTGCACCCATGACATAATTCTGCAAAACCTGCCCATAATTTTCTACACTCTCCGGAGGTGAGTAAGTATAATCACGACCTGGTATCGTAACTTCTTTTTTCCGGATCCAGCCGATGCCGCGAATATAAAATGTCAGGAACGGTTTATTCTTCGCTTTGATCGTTCCGCCTTCGGCGAGTATTCTCGCAAACTTCTGCATCGCACTTCCCGGGCCAGCTGCAACGCTTCCCGATCCCGTTTCATACGTAATTGAATTATAAAAAGCACCGGTGTTTCGCAGAGTCTGGCCGCCGTTGAGTTTCACTCGAATCGATTCCTGCCATTTACTCGGACGTCCGCCTTCTTCAATATTCTGTTTGAAGTCGCCAACCATCATCATGCCGATCTCGCTGAGTGGCTTGGCAATATCCATCGCCCTAGTAAGCATCTCGCCAAGTGTCCGATTGAGGCCTATGAAATCCGAATTTCCCATAATCTTATTCTTTACTCTTCACTATTTACTCTTCACCGGCTTTTCATCGTCACCATTATCTTCAATCACCGATTCCTTCAATGATTCAATCGATGCGCCGGTAAGCTTGCAATACAAATCAATGATCTTCGGATTCCCGATCGGCAATTGTTCCGATGCGCTCAGCTGCTCATAATGTTTTTTCAGAATAGATTTCTCGAGCTTGCCGAAGTGCACCTCTTTGTCTTTTTCTTTTTTCTCATTCCATACAACTCCGCCCTTATCGTCGGCTCGGAGTTGCAATTGTTTCGCTTCAGCACCGGTTATCTGTATCTTCTCTTTGATCATCGGCAGTGCGATCGCATTTCCAATACTGCCGCCGGTCGGAAGATTATTCAAAATCACAAGCCGTTCAAATATTGAAAGTTTCATTCTATCCCTCTTTGTGTATCAACATAAATTGGATTTGGTTTCGGATCATCAATGCGCTTTCCGGGTAAATCATATTTGCACCCGGCCAGCAAAATTAAAATCAATCCAATGAAAATGATTTTTAGTCTCATATTAATTCGTGAAAACTCTCCAGACACTTCCGCTGCTGCTATATTTTGCCAAAGCACTTTTACCGGCATTTATTGTGACGCCGGCACAAGTACAGGAATATGATGCCCCTTTATTGACGATCCAGACTATCTGCCCATCGACCATATTAATAAGAGTAACCGCCAGCGTGCCGCTCGTCGTTGTGATTTCAACGACATCTTTATCCTGAACGCTAAGATTTCCAGAAGATGCCGTCCCTGTCATACCGGTCAATGCGAAGCCGCCATCCATATCTTGCATCCCGCTAAAAGTATTGGCGCCGACATTGGCATAGACTCCGGAATGATTATGTCCCGAAGCAGCTGCTCCTACATCGGAATAGGTGAGTGCCGATCCATTCTTTTTATACGTTCCCGTTATATCGACATTACCATTGTTATAAATATTCCCTGCGCTACCATAAAACGAATAATTGTTTGTACCGCTATCAGAAATTGCATAAAAAGCATAATTAGTAGTTGAATTACGAGCTGTCCCTTGAACACCTGTATTAGATGAACCATAACCAGCAGAAGTTGCCAAGATGGCCGAAGCATTTCCGTAATCAGTTATTGCTATTATGGGTGCAGTACTTATTGAAGTATTATGCGCATACAAAGTACCGTCATTTATAGTAATACCACTTGTTGAACCCCATACATTTGAACCAATACTTACAACGTTACCCGATGCTTCATAAAAATGCATTTCGTTATCGGACGAACTAATTAAGGTTCTTTTTCCACTTGCTGCTGTCTGGAATGTAAATCCCGTGAACGTCCCCGCCGTCACTTGCCCCGCTGTAATGCTGCCGGCATACACACCGGAGCCATCCATATATACACTAACGCTTGCCCATGTCACACTCGGCGTAATAGTTGCGCAGCGTTTCATTAAGTAACTTCCACCTGAAGTATCAAACCAGAAATCGCCGACCTTCAATCCATCACCGCTGACAGTCGGTGCTCCGTACTGATAAAAAGTTTTATTGCCAACAGCGCCGGAAGTTATATATCCCGCATCATTATTAAATCCGGAAATAGAAATCGAACCCTGATTCGAAAATGTCAGTGCACCATGGATGTGTGCATTCTCAATGTAAATATCTCCCGTTCCATAGAATCCATATTTGCCGCTCAGGTCTCCCCATTGTGCAGACATAATGCCGCCAAGATTTCCCATGCGCGTTTTAATAACACTTCCGGAGTTCGGATGCGTTGTCCATACTTTTGTTTGAGCATACGGACTGTTGGCGCCATTCGTGCCGTCCGTTGCACTCACTTCATAATAACCGTTTCCGCTCACTCCGTAATCGAGCGCGAGTGTGCCTTTATTAATTATTCCGGACCCGCCGCCGGCATTTGGTGCCGTCGACCTGGTGAATGTATAAATTTGCGTAGGTGGATTGGTTTTCGAACTTCTATCCGCAAACACAACCGTTCCCCAAACATTCGCAGTTGATAAAGTGGTATTATCCGATCGCGTGAATTGTCTTAGTCCGATAATATCTCCATTCGCAAATACATGGCCGGTGAAACCTGCAAACTCTTCCACGATCAAATTGCTGGTTCCACCTGCAGCGGGAATAGTAAAATCGACAGCTACTTTTGCAACTGATTTAGAAATGATTTGACCGCCCGCCAAAGCCTGTTCGAGATCTGCAATAAAAACTTTCACGTGCATTTCATCTGCAAAGAGGTGTCTGCAGTCGATGTCGCCTGCTGCAGAGATTCTAAAGCCGGCAGACTGCGCAACGTAACTCGCCGCAGTAATCCCTCCGGAAATAGTTATCGCATTATTCGCGGAGCCGGAGATATTGAGCATCTCCAGCGTAACTTTATCCGTCGGATCTGCAAGCCGTACCTGATGCCCTGATTTTATGAATATCGGAATTTCCATTTGCGAAAATCACCCATGAACTTTTTTGTGAGTGGCTTTGTGATTTTCAGCATCCCGCCTTGGCGGGATACCTTCTACCATTTAATCTTTTCGTTTCCATGAAAATACCCGCCTGTATTAGTCGGGCTCGCCGGCGGTTTCACAGCGCCATCAATGACTGCTTTTCCCGCTGCAATGTCTCTTAAAAAACTAATCGAGTTATCGAACAACTTTCGGTACACATCCGGCACTTCGCCGCCGGTGTTCATAGAAATTCGTTCAAACAATTTAAATGTCGCGAGGTCTGCAGAAAGAGTTTTTACTTTCGATGGAATGGGACTAAACGGCACTGTATATTGTTTACCGCAATAACTATTGATAAGATCATCCGCCCATTCTATTGCTTTATCGACGATAGACTGACCGACAATTGTTTCTGACCCGCCGGTAAGCTGACGCAGTTGCTCAAGGCTAATTCGTGCCGGCGCAATATCGCCGTCCGCCGAGCCTTCCTGTGTGCAGTAACCGCTATATGCTGGAGCAACTTCTGTCTCTGGATCTGCCATAAAATTACCTTATTAACTTTTCACCGTCGATGATTTATTTAATTCTTGTTGTGGGCGGTGAACCTATCATGGAATCGACCATGTGACATATAGTATCGCTGCTCCACTAGGACCATTACCATAATCATCAATATAACGCTTTGCAGTCCCTGTCGAACCGTTGTCGGCAATAAATAGAGTTATATTCTGTCCGGCATTCCATCCCGCTAAATTAACAACTTCTTGAATAACTGTTTTAATATCTGGAGTATTATACACTGTCCAAAATAACCAATGTGGAATCGCAGACCAATCTATATAAGCAGTACTTCTTGTTCTCCCAACAAAATCAGCATAAGTTGAAAATGTTGCTGGTGTAGCATTCGCCTCTGCCTTAATACGTACATTTACATTGTCAACATTTCCAACTCCATTTGTCGTAAAACCAATATACGCATTGACTATTGTGGCGTTCTTTGGTACGTTTAATCCTAGAAATCGAAAACCTGTATCCATACTCGAACCAGCCTCATTACCTATATCGCAATTTACACTGTCAAAATAATTCCCCCAACCTGGAACGACTCTTGCATCGTCCATTGCATTCGCTATTTGAATAGATTGAGACGAAATTTTTGATATTGATATATCGTCTACGAATACATTCCCTGCACCATTAAGGTACAGTTGAATCGGTTGTCCGATAGTTAGAGCTGTCGCTTGAAAGGTAAAGTCTTGTTCAGTGAAGGTTCCTGGAGTCGCACTATAAACCACAAAACCCTTTGTAACTTTATCCCCGCATTGCATCGTAAGAGTTGAACTTGCATTGTCGCCATAAGCATATACTTTTACCAAATAATCGCTTCCAGCTACAAAAGGAGTAAAAAATCTTGACGGAAGGGAAACGCAATTTCCATTACCATACCATTGAGATACTCCATTAAAAACAGCATTACCTAAAAGCGTATATCCATAGGAGTTTAAATGAAGATGGTCTCCGCTGTCGTAATAAAAATTTAAATTACCGGTATTATTTGGATCATTCAAAAGTGTATAAGCATCTATCTTGTAATCTATATTTATTGCAGCGTTCAAAATCCAAGCATTCACAGCCAATAAATTAGTTTGATTCTGCCCTGTGTAGCCGCGTGGTGTAATTGTTAACGCAACAACCTTAATCCCTGCATTGTGGGCAACTGTGTACATCGCCTGTAAGTTACTCTCAATCGTTGCAACCGAAGATCCTGCAATATCATTCGTTCCACCAAAGATAACTACATACTTACAATCAGCATGATTCGTAATGTCAGTTGCAAACCTTGCCAACATTTGAGTTGTGTTTTGGCCGCCTATGCCCTTGTTTGATATTCCGTATAAATTACCAAGCAACAGTCCGACTTGATTCGGATAAGTTCCGTCCGCCGTCAGACTGTCTCCCATAAAATAAACAGTATCAGGAGCGCTATTCGAAGTTATTTTCAGAGAGCCTGCACCTGTCCTACAATATTGAGTTGACCTCGCGCAGAAATGGTTCCCGTTATACTTCCAATGTCCGCTGTTTTTCTCAAACGTTGTATCTGAGGCCGGCTGGGGCGCATTTCGAATACTTTTTCTCATCTTAGTTTAAATCCGCTCCAACTGTTAAACTAAGTTTCTGCGCGCTCGCAGGTATGTATCCCGTCGCAGTCGTATTTACGATTCTAAAATACAACCGCTTCGAACCTGCAGCGCATTTAAATAATAAATTCAGATTGGGAATATCCCCGCGCACTGAGTCGCTTCCTGTCCCGCCGGCTGCCAAGGTGATCGAGCCTAAGTATAAACCATTTCCCGCGTTCGCATAGAGAACTGTATGCTGAGCGTTATCCAAAATACCGGTGATCGGATTCCAGTACATATAAATATCGAACGTCGCATTAGTCACAGTAGTATTGTTCGTTACCAAACGCAGCCAGTTCAAATATCCGCTTCCGCCGTTCACCCTGGCAATATCCATCTGCGCCATCTTGGCGATCGTGCCGGCAGAACTCCAGGCATGCTGGAAAGAAACGGGAATTGTAAAATGCGTCGGGTCAACCTTTGTGATAATATTATTTCCATTCGCCTCTGTCGTACCCACAACACCGGCGATAGTCACAAAATCCTGATCAAGGAGAATTGTATCGAGCACAGCCGCGGCTACTTCCACTTTGCAATTCCCATTCGTATGCGCGGTTATACCCACTATCGCGACATTAATGCCGATAACATCGTTCGTTGCATATTGAGTCGTATCAGCCGGCCGGATAATTTCTGCGGAGATAATATTGCAATTCCCGCCAACCTCACCAATATGGTTCTCACCCGGCTGCAGGAGAGCAGCCATCACCTCGGCAAATGTTCCATCGAACATATCCTTGAATTTTTTAATAATGCTTTCGCCGGGTATTTTATAAGTCAGATCTGGCATGATTCATCTCCTCAATGGTTACATGTAGGGGCAACATATTTTCTGCCCTTTTTATCTTTTAGAAATCCGGAGAGGTATCACTCCTCTCCGGACTTGAAGGAGGCTCACCGCATCATCCTGGGGGAGAATGACGCGCTCAGCATCCTTATGTATTGTGAATCTGAATCGAATACGGCCACAATCCATACGCCGCATTGAATCGTGCTTCATTCGAGAATAAATATTCAGCTCTCATGAACATCGTTTCCGATTTCGGATCATCGGCAATTACCAGGTGCGGTTCTTTGCGCATCTGGAGGACAAACGGCCTTACCCTAGCACCCACATAATCAACGTACCAGTCATCCGTATCAGTTAGATATTGGCTGATTTGATATTCAAATGCCTGGTAGAGTGTATTGTCCGAAGCGCTGATTGTTTTTGAATTTCTTATTGTCTCAAATATATATTCGAGATCCGGAGGCGCCTGTATCTGAAGTTTTAGTTTTCCCGATTCGCGGATGAAAGGTTTTCCCTGGTCAGTCATGAAGCGACGTAATGCCGTCCGTGCTGAGATCAAATCGGCGGTAACCTGGGCGAGAGTATGTCCGGTGCCTGTGAGAAGATTGCTCTGGCTCCCGCTCTTTCCGGTTACATGATTTGCGGCATAAAATTTCTTTCCATCGTAAATGTCTGTCGTTGTGCCTGCAACGCGAAGGTCCATGAGAAGTGAATCCTGTTTTACAGTTCCTTCATCGGCAAGTTGGGGAATTAAAATTCCATATTTTCCTAACCGATCATCCTCAATGTCGTTACGGCTTACCTTCACAGTCGCTTCGAAATTTTTGTTCGGGACACTAAAAGTGAAACCACGCATATCTTTTAAGAATTTTTCACCAAGCCATTCTCTCATGGCGGGAGTATCGCCGAGCCATTGATAATCTTCACTGGCGCCTTCAGAGTTCACACGCATGGCGTACGAAGGCCATGCCGGCGTTTGTGCCGCTTGCGCCTCATTGAAGAGCGCATTGAAATTTTTTATCATAGCATTGATCGTCGATGCTGAGGCGACCGTTCCGAAAGCAATTATTCCCATCGCACTCGCCGGATGTGCAAAGATCGCAACAAAGCCGAGCACGATTAACGTCCATTTCAAAATTCGTTTCATACTTCTATCTCCTTTATAATTGTTTTTGTTTTTCATTCGCTTCTTTTGCGTCCCGCCTTGGCGGGATACCCGTCTCTCCCCCTCATTTTCGAAGGGGAGAGAAAGAGGGGGTCGTTTAAACATTCGTCTTAATCAAAATTGTAACGCGTGCAACAGTTGCCGTTGCATTCGATCCGCCAACGGTGAAGTTAATATCGCTTCCGACCGCAACGACATTCGCAGCTGAAGGCAAACAAACATCAACATCACCTGCAGCAGATCCGGCTTGTGTAATTGTCAAAACGCCGGTTGTGATTGCGACTGTGGCAATCTTGCCGGTTAAGGTCGCATCGCCGGTTGTCAAAACACCTTCGATGATCGATTGAATTTTTACGATCGTTCCAGCAACGGGAGAGGCGACTCGATAAACTCCGGTACCAACGAGAGTGGTAACAGTAACATTCAAAGCGATCAGGTTGGCGCCGATATTATCACGGGCAGTAATTATATTGGCAACATCACTTAAATTATTTGTCGAGACAAGATCTCCATCATTCGAATGTGTGTTTTTAAATTCAACCCACACGCCGGAAGAATCGACATCGCGTACATATCCGGCAACTGGACTGACTCCACCATTACTCGTCTGGCGGACCGTATGATCGTCATGGATATAACATGAATCACCAATCTGTGCAACTGTCACAAGATTCGTGGAAAGATTGTCCAATAAGAAGACGCCTTCTTTTACTTTGACAGTTTTAATGCCCTGAGCATATCCTGTAGAATCGGATTGTTCATCGGCGATACCTGCAGAGATCAAAGTGTTCAAAGCCGATCCTTCCACGGCATAACCGGCCGCATTCAAACAGACAATTGCACCTTTATAAATGACGTGCGTGGCTTCCTGCGCGTACACATAATCATGTCCTTCCCGTTCATCGGTAAGCCGGTCAGCATCGAGCACCGCCATTGCAAACGGAAATACGATCCCGCCGGTGACTTTCTTAACCAGCAATACTGCGCCTAAGATCAGCAGTATCACAGCCAAACCAAATAAGTGTCCCATACTAAACTCCTTTTTAAAATGTGTTTAAATGTTAATTATTCTTTTCTCATCGACTCAAAGACTTATCGACTTATAGACTTATTCTTTCACTGGATTATGTTTCACCAATTGCTCCTTCGTCACGCCGAGAACTTTTCCCATTTTAACATCTTCCTCGGTGATGTTTTTGGCGGCAATAACCTCTTCGCCTGCTCCAGGAAGTGTACCCAATGCTACAACAACCGGAGCGGTTGCGAGATATGTTTCAAATGCTTTGATGTCTTTTGCTGCAAAAGTGGTCATTGCATCTTTTGTTGCTGGTGTGATTTTTCCTTCGGCCATTCCTTTGGCAACGATAGTCTCGACCGCTTTCTCGGTTTCTTTTTTCTTCAAATCATTAAGTTCTGTCTGAAGCATTACCACTTTCGTGGCGTTATCCTTCGCGGCGATGAAGATAGCAGTCGCTTCCTCGATCGATCCGCCATCCTTTGCACAGATAACTTTGAGGAGGTTATCCTTAGCGGCGATTTCCGTTTTTGCAATCGGAATAAATGCAAGCACATCTTTCGCTGCGATCTCCGCCGTTGCGGACATGGCGGTCTTCATATTCGTTGTAAACTCTGCGAACTTCGCCGCAATCGTCGGTTCGTCTGCGCTCTCTGCGATGCCGAGAAACGCACACAGTTTTTTCATGAATTCGGTCATACTTGTATCCTTTCCTGAGATGGTTTGAAAATATTGTTTAGCAACAATCGGTTCTAATTCGTCGATCAATGGTTCGTTCGTGAGAGCTGCGCTTAAAATCATGCAGGGAAATACTTCTCCCGTGACTTTATCCGTTCCGTTCAAAGCGAAGACGGGTGAGACGTACCGATATTCATGGTTCTTCAAATATTCATTTGCTTTATTCGTCCATTCGTGCATATGCGCGCGCAATACTTTTTTTCCATCACGCACAATAGAAGAGAGGCCATTCATCCATCCGGCAGCTGGAGCCTGAATATCTTTTAACGTCTGATGTTCATAATCAACAACGAGATCCCGATTCGGTGCGCGCTGTTTGCGCTGTTCGAGGTGTCTTACGGCAGAATCGATATGAGCAGCTGTGATGGTAAAGCTTGCCTGCTTGCCTGTGATGTCTTTCGCTTTGGGATAAGATGCACCCTCAACAAGCAAATCATATTCCATCGGCACATTGGCGCCGCTCTGACTGTTAAGAGATAAATCTGTTTCACTTCCAAAAATCACAACTTCTTTTTTCATCTTAATCCTTTACTCCCCTTAATTATAAACTTATAGACTCAACGACTCATCGGCTTATTTGCTTTCTTTTTCATCGCTTCAAACTTCCACTTCACAATCTTTTGTATATCCTGATCCTGTAAAACTTTATTCAGCACCGCCTGCACGAGATGCTCAACAATAATATCCATCAGCCACTTCACACGGAAAACCACATTGACCGTCAGCGCGATAAGAACCACTGCGCTGATCAGATACAGCTTCATCAGATCTTCCAGCCAGGGCGTAAGAAAGATGGATAGCGTGATGGATGTGTTCGCAATAATATAAAGAGCGCGGTTCATTCACTTTCATTACCCGAGTTGCTCATTGATACTTTTGAGTTCAGCTAAAACTGTTCTCAGGATTTTTACTTTCCGATCAATAGTGCAAACGTTTACCTTCAATCGTTCCGGCAAAATACTTTCAACGTACTGCAAATCCTGATCCATCGGATCGAATTGGAGAATCATTCCCTTCACCGCGGTATCGATTTCGATTTTTAAATTGAAGGCGAGCTGCTCTTTTTCGGCCTTCCGGCCTAACAATGTCGTTCTGTTGGTGATCATATCTTACTCCAATTTGTATCGTCGCATCAGTGCGATCAACTTAATGGCATAGTCCGGATCTTCAGCGTAATGTTTCGATATTGAGCGTGCGAATTTCTCCGGCGAATTTGTTTTGAATGCGCTCTGATAAAGCAGCGAACCTTGTAAATATTTTCCGTGTATCTCGAAGCACTCCGCTATATCCCGATAGCTTGCAAATCGCACAATCACCGGAATTGCAACTCCGTTCACAAACTTTTTGTCCTGCTTCGCGACATACTGCGGCTGTTCTAAATACTGTCTGGTCGCTGCGTACGTGTGGCCGAAGTAATTGTTCGCCCCCAGGTCGCACAAACCCCATTTGCTCTCGAGTATCCATTGTGCTATCACCACGCCTTTCGGAATTTTATAAGTTGATTCGATATGCATTGCGAGAACGCGGACTGTATCTGGAATAAATCCGAGCCGCGATTCCTTGAGTTTGAAAAAATATGCTTGTGTTGTAAAAAGAGAGTCGGTGGGAGAAGTCCATGCATCTATAATTTCATCGAGAATTATTTCTGATTCGGTTGGTATGGCCGGCTGCTCTCCCCAATTATAAAGAGCGAAAATAATTGCCGAGCCAATGAGTATTCCAACAATTAGTATGGTAAGTTTTTGTGCCATCATTTTTTCGTAGGGGCGTATCGCATACGCCCTTTTATTTGCGGTGAGTACATAAAAAAAAGCCCCAACCTCTTCCGACTTTCGTTAGAAAAGATTGGGGCTCGTTATGATCCGATAACCCTGTTACATATTATGTCTCTTGCTTAACTCTGCGCTTCTATGGTGTAATAGTACGATTCCTTAAATTAAAAGTCAACAATAAACTATAATTCAAAAATATAACCCAACGACATTGTGAGTCCGCCAACCCTAAACTGATCGTCAAGTCCGTTTATCTCTCTAACCAAATATTTCGTTTCGAATGTCATATTATAATAAATTGCTGATATGCCGAATTGCATTCCGGCCGTGAGTGTGGGATTCGCTGCCATCGAACCTCGTCCCGCGAGAGGTGACTGACTCGAAAAACGCGACATGTTTGCTCCGATAGATGGACTCAAACGGAACGCCTTACCATCTATAAACGGTACACTCACAGACCATGACCATGTAAAGAGATCAACCCTTGTTTTACCATTGGAGTTGCTAAAATAATCAAGATTGGTTTCAACGAAGAACGATGATTCATAAACATTATTAAATATTACTCCGGCAGAAATAAGCGGACCATTAATGATTTCGTTTTTGAGTGAAACTTGCGGTGCAAAATATCCCGCCTGTAAATGGAGTGATGGCTGTGCGAAGATAGATGCACTGCAGATAATTACGAGTAAAAATAGTTTAGCCTTTTTCATTTCTTCCCTCCCCGACTACTTTTTCTCATCATATTTAATAATCGCATCCTTGTATTTCTTAGCGACCTCATCCATAATTTTCCATGCCGCACCTTTTGAAGAACTTGATGAACTCCCAGAACTTATTACTATTGCGTCTTTATCAAACATATCGGATTTTATTCCCATTGCCTTTGATATTCCTGGATCATCAAATATTCCGGTCAATGTTATCTGCGATGCTGAATCCATTTGATCTACTTGAGCAGAGAGTTTTATTCTCACCGTTCCGCCGCCAAGAAAGCCATAACTTCTATCTTTAATCTTCGTCGTTAATATCAAGAGTATTGGTTCGGTTGTTTCAAGAACAAATCCTTCTTTTACTAAAATGCGCGCGAAATTTCTAAAAGTGCTCTCAGTTTTATCTTTTGTTGTGATAATAATTATATTTGAACCATCGGGAATATTTTGCGCTGACAACGAAAATGCCATCGCGAATATCATAATACAAATTATCTTTTTCATTTCTTCCCTCCCCGTTTTTTTGCTGAAGAATATTTTGTTGATTTCAACTCTGCGACCTTCCCATACCGAAGCGGCTTTCCCTTGCTTGCCTTATCCTGAACTGCTCGAGCATAATCAAAATAAATATGAAAATCAATCGGCTCAGTTATTTCTAATGTCCGGAGAATTGCAATAATCTCCATCTCGCCTTTCGTGAGCTCCTGCTGAGAGATCCGCGCAACCATCTCACCAAACTTTTTATTCGTTTCCTCTCGATCAAGTCCCGTCATCAACCAGTTAATGTCGCAGCCGAGAGAGCGCAGCTTTTCCTGCATTTTATTTCCAGGCTTTCTTTTGTCGTTCAGATACGGCGACAATCCCTCCGAAACAATATCCAACTCTTCGGCAAACGCCAGGACGCTCCCGTACTTACCAATACCCCACTTTCGTAGCCTATTTCCAATCGATTCGCTCATGAAAAATAAATAGACATAATGTTATTTTTTACTTGACAATAAATAGACAAACGTCTATCTTGGCATAGGTTCACATTTGAATACACAAAGGAAGTATATGAAACATAAACCCAAAAAACAACGCCGCCTTAATTGCGCAGCCATCTTCCTGAAGATGCGTTCCAACAATTGGAAACAAAAAAATGTTGCTGCCGCGATTGGCAAAAGTGGCCGCGCAATTGGTTATGCGCTTAAAGGTGAAATGCCGTCCCTTTTGCCTGCAATAAATCGCGTTGTGAGTAAACCATATACTAAGCCAGTTGAGACTTCCGAACATGCCCTCTAATAGCCATTCCTTGCCACGGAATAGGGGGGGGGAATTTTCCCCTCTCCCTAAGGAATACCAATGATAGCCATGAGAACAAAGGTTCGTGCTATAGGCATTAGGCGCACGGCGAGAGCTGCTGAAGTTGAACCCGTCGACGTACGGCATTATATCAATCGTCGATACAATAAGATCTCCAAATCCAGCCGAAAAAGAATTCGGCTTCACCTGATTTCCACTGGAGTTCTTCCGGCTCCCAAGCCTCGCCAAAAACATGTTTGTCCCCTCTGTGATAGTGTCCATGTTATTCGTAAGCAATTTAATATCTCGCAATCAACTATGCAATTCCAAACTGCTGATAATATATCCGCATCGAAATGATGATACCTCACACGATACTTTATGCGACCATCGCACAGTGGGAATTAAAAGAGAGGATCCGGCTTGACGATCCTTCGTTTGACGGCTGGAAATTTATCGCAGAAAAAATCGGACACAAGAGCGCTTCCACACTTCGCAAAATGTGTGTCGAACGCACGATCACGAATGTTGCGAAACTCGGCTTCGAAGATTCAATAATTATTATGTCCATCACAAACGATTACAGACTTTTGTACGCAATGAAGACGCGGCTCATCGAACTGCGGCGCTCTGAGGCAGAGCGTCTCGATCAACTCAATATCTTTTCGGAACCAATCCGCGACGTGGAGTTATAATGAACGATGATAATCAAATAATATCCGGTTCTCCCGATCTCACAATCTCAAATATTGGACATAATACACCTGTATCGGAAAACATAATTGATCTGGTTGAAGTTCCCATTTCAAAACTCACGCCGGAAATTATCGCGCGTGTGAATGCATTCTGCAAACTCATTGCCGTCAC